>OFDN01000010.1_pt1 | contig 305143 bp, 268 predicted proteins | sample 1520971 | NCBI WGS metagenome assembly OFDN01 (sample SAMEA94257418, study PRJEB24077) | hot springs metagenome | biome: Aquatic biome; feature: Geographical feature; material: Water | place: India | collected 2012-06-12 | depth 5 m
TTAGGGCGTGGACTACCAGGGTATCTAATCCTGTTTGCTCCCCACGCTTTCGTGCCTCAGCGTCAGTTACAGTTTAGTGAGCTGCCTTCGCAATCGGTGTTCTGTATCATATCTAAGCATTTCACCGCTACATGACACATTCCGCCCACCTCAACTATACTCAAGACTACCAGTTTCAAAGGCAATTTTACAGTTAAGCTGCAAACTTTCACCTCTGACTTAGTAATCCGCCTACGCACCCTTTAAACCCAATAAATCCGGACAACGCTTGGATCCTCCGTATTACCGCGGCTGCTGGCACGGAGTTAGCCGATCCTTATTCTTACGGTACCGTCAGCCCCCTACACGTAGAGGGGTTTCTTCCCGTACAAAAGAAGTTTACAACCCATAGGGCCTTCGTCCTTCACGCGGCATGGCTGGGTCAGACTTGCGTCCATTGCCCAATATTCCCTACTGCTGCCTCCCGTAGGAGTCTGGTCCGTGTCTCAGTACCAGTGTGGGGGAAAATCCTCTCAGACCCCCTAGACATCGTAGCCATGGTGGGCCGTTACCCCGCCATCTAGCTAATGTCGCGCATGCTCATCCCTAACCGCCGGAGCTTTAAATATAAACCGATGCCGGTTCACATTGTTATGGGGTATTAATCCGACTTTCGCCGGGCTATTCCCCTGTTAGGGGCAGATTGCATACGTGTTACGCACCCGTGCGCCACTCCAAGGATAACATTGCTGCTGTCCTCAGCGTTCAACTTGCATGTATTATGCCTGCCGCTAGCGTTCATCCTGAGCCAGGATCAAACTCTCCGTTGTAAAAAAAGTTTAATAATTGGCTATTTTGGATTTACTTGTTCTCAAAAGAATTAACTCTTGAGGTCCGCTATTTCTTTTCAGTACTTCAAAGAACTTTATCTATATACTTCTAATTATAGATGTCTGTTTTAAGGGTCGCAAAGGTACTTATTTTACTCGCTTTCGCAAATCTTTTATTTCCTTTTTTTTCGCTACCGTTGTAAGAACATTTCCTCGTTTCTTAGAGGGGTTGCAAAGGTAATACTTTCCGTTTATTTGTCAAGTATTATTTTAAACTTTTTTTTTCAACCCAACGCTTCAGAGAACTTTCTCCTTCAAAATTTGAAGGGCTGCAAAGGTAATACTTTTCATTTCTTTGTCAAGTATTATTTTTTACCTTTTTTCTTCTCACACCATCTACTCTCTATCAGAACGGGGTGCAAAGGTATGAATATTTTGAAGATTGCAAGCACTATTGTTAAGTTTTGATTAACAAGTGTGCTTACTACCTGTTTCTCAGCAGTATATTTTATCGGTGCAACGTTAAAGAACTAAGGTGCATCAATGGTTTTAGCATAATTATTGATAGTTTTGCTTAGTTATGATGATGAGAATTGTTTGTACGCTACTATTATATATAGGTGTTGTTGGCTTTGTAAACGGCCAACGAGACAGTGGTTTTGTGGATTTGAAGGTAGGAGACTCTATTACTTTAGGGGCTTGCAGCCATGCGCAGTATGGTTTTATGGGGATTGACATTGTAACCAAAACCCGCTGGATTGACCGCGGAATACCTTATGACAGTGTTTCGGGGGCGGGGTTTTACTATTACTTTTTTAATGAGGGTGACTTTGACAGCCGCAGGTTGGGCTGTGAATACTCGGGCAAGAAGTTTAAGGTGGTGGGCTTTCAAACGGTGAAGGAAGACAACGGTAAAGAACGCTTAATCATCTTTGGCCGTATTAATAATGACCCGCTAACGGCGTTGTGGATTGAGACGGATGAGGCTATTGCTGCCAAAGAACTTGTATTCTGATTATCTTTACGCCCGATTTTGAAGGTACTTATTATCCGTTTCAGTTCTATTGGCGATATTGTGCTTACTACGCCGGTGGTGCGTTGCCTTAAACAGCAGGTACCGGGGGTTATAGTGCATTATCTTACCAAAAAGCAGTTTGCCCCGCTGCTTACTACTAATATATATATAGATAAGGTAATTGGTTTGGAGGATAGCCTTGGTGATACAATTAAGGTATTGCAGGCTGAAGGCTACGACCATGTGATTGATTTGCATAACAATTTACGTACCCTACGGGTGAAGACGTTGCTGCGCCGCCCTTCTGCTTCGTTTGCAAAACTGAACCTTAAGAAGTGGTTGCTTGTGAACACCAAGGTGGATTGCATGCCAAAGGTTCATATTGTGGACCGCTATATGGCAACGGTGAGGAAACTGGGGGTGAAGTATGACGGAATGGGTATGGATTATTTTATCCCTGCTGATACTAAAGTGGACGTGACGCAATGGCCGGATGTGTTTGCCAAGGGTTATGTAGCGTATGGTATTGGCGGGCAACACACCACTAAGAAGATGCCGAACCACAAGATTGCGGAGGTTTTGCAAGCGCTGAGCTATCCGGTGGTGTTGCTGGGCGGTAAAGAAGACCGGGAAAACGGTGATACTATATTAAAACAGGTTCCCTCCTGCCCTGCTATTAATTTGTGTGGTGAACTAAGCTTACACCAATCGGCATGGGTGGCCAAAAACGCAAAGGGATTGATTAGCCACGATACGGGTATGATGCACATTGCTGCCGCGTTGGATGTACCTATATTATCTATATGGGGAAATACGGTACCGCAATTGGGTATGTATCCTTTTTATAAAGATGGGTCAACGGCTGCTTTAAAGGCCGAGATGTTTGAGGTGATGGGATTAAAATGCCGTCCTTGTTCTAAAATAGGGTTTGATAAATGTCCTAAAGGACATTTTGATTGCATGGAAGCTCAAAACTCTGCCGGGATTGCTAAAGCTACTTTAGCACTTACAGTTAACCATTAAAAATACCTTATAACAATAACTATACTATATACTATTAATCTCCCGTGGGAGCATCCTTCTTATATGGACGGATTATAAGGCGTATTGCCCGTTGGTAGCTAAAGTAACTCCATACCCAGTTTAGTAACACTACAAAGCGGTTACGATAGCCCACTAACATCAACAAATGAACCAGCATCCACACATACCAAGCAAACCACCCTTTAAACTTTATAAAAGGTAAATCAACCACGGCTTTGTTGCGACCAATGGTAGCCAAGCTGCCCTTATCGTAGTACTTGAAGGGCTTAAACGGTTTGTTTTTACTAAGACCATTTAAGTTGACAGCTAAGTTGGCTGCTTGTTGCATAGCTACTGGTGCCACCATTGGGTGTCCTTTGGGGTAATCTTCGGTGGCCATTACGGCTACATCGCCAATTGCAAATACATTATCGTATCCGCTTACCTTATTATACACATCAACTTTATACCTGCCTCGCTCAACAGCACTTGCATCCAACCCATCAATCAATTTCCCCTTCACCCCTGCCGACCATATTACGGTTTCGGTATTCATTGTAGTACCGTTACTTAACTTCAACACTTGCCCATCGTATTCTTGCACCGCGGTATTAACCAGCACATGTACGCCCATGTTCCTTAGAAATTTTGAGGCCGCATCGGATGCGCTCTGACTCATTGCTGCCAGCACCCTTGGTCCTGCTTCAATCAAGTGTATCGACATTAGGTTAGGGTCAAGCTCGGTATAGTCATACGGAAGCACGTTGGTCTTAATTTCGGCCATCGCCCCTGCCAACTCTACCCCTGTGGGGCCTGCCCCAACAATCACAAAGTTTAATATTCGTTGCTTGTCGGCAATAGTAGGTGCCGCCATGGCTTTCTCAAACTCCTGCAACAAATCACTGCGAATATCTAATGACTCAGGAATACTCTTTAACGGCATACTCCAATGCTCAATGCTTTGGTTACCGAAAAAGTTGGTAGTTGCCCCGGTAGCTATTACCAAATAATCGTATGAAAAGTTACCTACGTTGGTAATAACCGTATTGTTTTTTGCATCCACCTGCTGCACCTCGGCCATGCGGAAAGCGACGTTGGGCATGGGACCTATCATTTTCCGGTACGGATAAGCAATAGCATCACTGCCCAAACCACCCGTAGCCACTTGGTATAACAACGGCTGAAAGGTGTGGTAGTTATGTTTATCCAAAAGGAAAACCTTGTATTTTGATTTGTTTAGCTGCTTTGCCAGCCTAAGGCCTGCAAAACCGCCCCCAATGATAACTACCGTAGGGTACGGAAGTTCGTTAAAAGCTAACGTCATGGAAATAGGGATTGGTTATTGCAAAGGTCATTGTTTTTTTTGGGTTTCACTGTAAACCGTACTACAAATTTGTGTTACTGCTTTTGTAAAAACAGTCTCTAACATTATTTAACGTGCAACAATTTGGTAGGCAAAGTAATCAAGGGTATAGATACTTATGATACGACCGGCCTATATAATTTTATTTTTTGTATGGTTAATAGCTGTACCCCTATCTATACAGGCGCAAAAGGAAAATAACATCTGGTATTTTGGCAACAATTGCGGGCTTGATTTTTCAACTACTCCCCCAACTGCTTTAACCAACGGAAAGATAAATACCAACGAAGGATGTTCATCCGTTTCTGATGCACAAGGCAATTTGTTATTTTATACCGACGGTCTCACCGTTTGGAATAAAAATCATGCAGTGATGGATAATGGAACGGGGCTAAAAGGCAATTCGTCGTCCACACAATCATCGGTGGTAGTGAAAGCGCCTTGTACTGCCGATAAGTACTATATTTTTACTGCTGATTGTTATGAGATGCCCGTAAATGCCGCACATTATTCAGTGGTAGAAATGCAGCACAACGGCGGCTTAGGCAAAGTGGTTGAAAAAAATACCGTGCTGCACAATGGCAGAGCCTCAGAAAAGATTACTTGCGTAAAAGATAATGCCGGAGGTTTTTGGATTGTTATCCACCTCATAGGCAGCAATGCCTTCCACAGTTATCATTTAACCGCTGCGGGACTTGAAACAACGCCAGTTGTAAGCAATGTAGGTTTTGTTTATGAAACTAGCGGACTGGGATTTATAGGGTATTTAAAATCATCACCTGACGGGAAAAAGATAGCGGCTTGTGTTTTAGATGCCCGAGCGTTGGAGATTTTTGATTTTAACTCAGCCACAGGTGAGTTGTACAATCACTTGTTATTAGACAGCTCAATTAACGGCCCGTATTATTACGGTTGCTCGTTTTCGCCGGATAGTAAGTTATTGTACGCTTCATCACTAACCGCCGGAGGAGTATGTCAGTTTGATGTTTCACTACCTACACCCGCTGAAATAATTGCCTCTAAAACAAGAGTATCGCCCATTCCGGGGGCTACCCGAACCTTAGGAGCTATGCAACTTGCTGCGGATGGTAGGATATACATTGCTGTTTTGAACAGTAAAAAACTGGATGTAATTGAGAACCCTAATCAAAAAGGACCCGGATGTGGCTTTAATGAAGGAGGTATTACTTTGCCGGGCCTATTAAGTTTTGTGAAGCTGGGTTTACCAAACTTTATTGACAACCCTAACCCATTTGGGCTTTCGGTTGATTTGGGTCCCGATACATCCGTTTGTAATAACAATCCGGTGGTTATTAAGCCTGCAACTCTTGTTACGGGTTCTTATTTATGGAATACAGGAGCTACCACCCCTTCTATTTCAATATCAATGCCAGGAACCTATTGGCTAAAAGTAACCTCGGGATGTGAAATAGGATACGATACTATCATTGTTACACAAAAAAATTTAGGAATCAGTATTGAATTGGGTAATGACACTATCATTTGCGACAAGCAATACACACTTGAACTCCCACCACCGCCAAGCGGGGTTACCTACAAATGGTTTAATGAATCATCGGCAAGAAGCATTACCATTACTCAAAGCGGTAAGTATTGGATTAAAGTCCAAACGCCCTGCGGTACTATTACAGATAGTATTAATATTATCTTAATTAAAGATAGTATTGCCCCCATACGTTTAGGTAACGATACTGTTATATGCGGCACTTCCTACACGGTTGGGACTCCATGGGCTCCGCAGGTAAACTATTTATGGAATACAGGCGATACAATTCCTGCCCTCACTATTAATAAAACAGGGGTATATTGGCTAAAAGCTGAAAATGCTTGTTATAAGAAGGCGGATACTATTCATGTTGAGTTTGTTCAAGATTCTGTTTTTAGTATCAATTTGGGTAATGATACGCTATTGTGCGGCAGCAATCTTATATTGGATGCGGGCAATTTTTATAAGGCCCGCTATTTGTGGAACACCGGCGACACCACCCGCACGATTGTTGCTGATACCATAGCTACCTATTCTGTAATGGTAACTACTTATGGGTGCAAAAATGTAATAAAGGACACCATAAACGTAATGGCGTTCTACACAACACCGCTTAAGTTTCCCAACGATACAGACATCTGTAACCACCATTTTGCAGATGGTTTTGATTTAAGCCCGAAAGGTTTTTATACCCACTACAACTGGAGTACAGGAAGCACAGAGCCAAAGTTTGTTGCCAAACAGGCCGGTAATTATGCGTTGCAAGTGCAGGATACTTGTGGTTTCGTGTATAACGACGATATAAACATTACTGTAAGTGAGTGCATTTGCGATTTATTTGTACCCAATGCTTTTACGCCTGATGGTGACGGTTTGAATGATGTTTTTTATGTAAGTGAATATTGCGGTTTGATTAAATACCGTTTGTGGATTTTTAACCGCTGGGGAGAGGTAATGTTTGAAACCAACAACCCCACTGCCACATGGGACGGCACCTATAAAGAACAAGCAGTGCCCGAAGGTGTATATGCGGTTCTAATTGACTACACGTTTGACAAACTACCCACTAAGCCTAACTATAGAGGTACGCTTACAATTATGAGGTAAAAATTACAGTCGGTTTTAAGTGTAAATAATTCCTTATGCTAAATTTGATAGCAATGTAAGGAAATTGAGTTCTAATCTTATTAAATATTGTTTTGCCATCGTTTTGGGCTTTGCGGGCTTGCAATCACTAAAGGCCCAGAAAGAGAACAACGTATGGCACTTTGGTAGAAACTTGTCGTTGAACTTCAACTCTAATCCTCCAAAATTATCACACACAAGTTCAATAGTGTCTGATGTTGCTTGTGCCTCAGTTGCTGATAAAAACGGAAACTTGCTTTTTTACACAAATGGAGAAATTATATGGAATAGAAAAGATAGTGTTATGGCAAACGGTTCTAACCTATTTGGCAACCACTATTCCAGCCAAGCTTTAATTCTGAAACACCCCGGGCCAAATACGTTATATTATGTATTCCACCCAAGCTCCAGACTTAATGCTCACAATGGCTTAAATTATTCCGTTGTAGATATTTCAAAAAACGGCGGGTTGGGAGAAGTTACCTCTAAAAACATACAGCTTTCACAAAAAAATATACCTGAGAAGATTACCGCCGTTCGTGATGAGGCAGGTTGCGGATATTGGCTTATCACTCATTTAATGTATAGCGATGCTTTTTATACTTTTCATATAGACTATAATGGTATCGATACTACACCGGTAATTTCAAACACCGGATTGTATTACGATTACAATTCAATAGCAGGATGTCTAAAAGCATCGCCCGACGGTAAAAAGATTGCTGCCTGCGCCAGAAGACTTGAGTTGTATGATTTTAATAGCGCTACCGGGCAAGTAACTAATGGTTTAGTGATTGACAGTTCCGCTTCTGATTTTTTTGGGTGTTCGTTTTCACCCAGTGGTAAACTACTATATGCCACAATAGACTATTACTTACTATGCCAATACAATGTTGGTTTATCTTCAGCTTCATCTATCATAAACTCAAAAAAAGCCATCTTCGCTTTTCCTGCTTTTTTTGGGTTCGGAGGGTTACAACTTGCCCCCGACGGAAAAATATATATTTCAATGTTTACTGATACAGTTTTATGTGCAATACACTACCCCGACATTGTTGATACGGGTTGTAGGTTTGTGTATGCTGCGATAAATACGGGGGGATATTATCCCCAATTGGGATTGCCCAACATGATTGACAATGAACACCAAATTAATATTTATCCCTCTTTGGGTGCCGATACATTGATTTGTGCCGGTGATAGCATAAATTTAAAGTTCAGGGATACATACGGACACGCATTTTTATGGAACACGGGAGACACAACTCCCGCAATCAAAACCAACAAACAAGGGCAATATGTAGCGCAAGCTTTTTACTATTGCAATTATGATACCCTTGTTTTTTCTGATACCCTTAGTGTAAATGTTGCTATTGACACTTCTAAATTAGACTTAGGTGCAGATACAAGTTTATGTGGTGACACATTTAAAATCAGCACAACACAAAGGGATTTTGTCTCATACAAATGGAGCAACAGCGACTCAATTAACTACACAACGGTAAAGTCATCGGGAATGTACCGGCTAGAAACAAAATCAGTGTGCGGAACTAAGTATGACACCATTAGCATTACCTTGAGTAAAGATAGTATTGCCGTATTTTCATTAGGAACAGATACGCTGGTATGTGATAGCTTGATTACACTTTCTTCTGCGTTTATTGCCGGACGAAAGTTTTTATGGTCTACCGGGGATACTACGCCTACTATTAATGTGGCTGTAAACAACCTTTATTGGCTGCGCACTTCATCCGTTTGCAACTCTTACCAAGACTCTATCAGGGTTGATTTTTTTAAAGATACCGTACTTCATTTTATAGGAAACGATACAACCATTTGCGGTAACTCTTATACACTTTCAACACCTGTAGCACCATACACAAAGTATTTATGGTCAACCGGAGACACAACAAATGTAATTAGTACAAAATCATCGGGAGGCTATTGGTTAAATGCCGTTAGCCCTTGCGGAATAAAGTCAGACAGCATAAACGTCAAATTAATAAATGACTCCTCCACTTTTTTCAACCTCGGAAAAGACACAGGCTTTTGCAAGGGGACGTTAAGATTGCATATAAAAACCACGTTTCCCAATAACAAGTTCATGTGGTCAACGGGAGATACAGTTTCTTACATCGATGTAGTACAAACAGGTCTCTACAAAGCCTATGCATACAATGTTTGCTATTCATCATCGGATTCTTTAGCAGTAACCGTATTCTCTGACAGTATCACCCCTTTTGATTTAGGAAAAGATACAATGCTTTGCAGCGGGACACTTTTATTGGATGCCGGTAGCACCCAAAATGTAACCTATTTATGGAGCACGGGGGATACCACTCAAACAATCATAGTTACTACAGAAGGAAAGTACACGTTAACTGTTACAAACACTAATTGTAAAAATTCTTATTCAGACTCTGTATCAATACGCTATTTTACTCCACAGCCATTGTATTTACCCAACGACACTTCGGTTTGCGAAGACCAAACAGATAGCATTGTGCTATTTAGCAATGTTTTATTTAGTAAATACTTATGGGGGAATGGTGATACAATGCCATTTATCAGCGCATACGGCAACGGAGTTTTTAAATTAAACACCATTGATACCTGTGGAAATACCTTTACAGATGAAGTAACGGTATTATTTGAAAACTGTGAATGCGATTTGTTTGTACCCAATGCTTTTACGCCTGATGGTGACGGTTTGAATGATGTTTTTTATGTAAGTGAATATTGCGGTTTGATTAAATACCGTTTGTGGATTTTTAACCGCTGGGGAGAGGTAATGTTTGAAACCAACAACCCCACTGCCACATGGGACGGCACCTATAAAGAACAAGCAGTGCCCGAAGGTGTATATGCGGTTCTAATTGACTACACGTTTGACAAACTACCCACTAAGCCTAACTATAGAGGTACGCTTACAATTATGAGGTAAGTTTATTTCCCTTCAATCATTATCTCGGCATCATCAGGTAATATCATTGCGTTGTTTTCGCGTTCTATATCTGCCAAATAATAACCGGGGTCGATAATAATTTGAGCTACTTCTTTTTTACCGTCAATTTCAATCGTATAAAACGGATTTACCCATTGCCAATCAGCTAATGTGTTCACCTTTACTTTGCCAAAATCAGTTTTTGTGCCGCGCATCAACGTTAGCGGAATGTAATACCATTGGCTGCTGCCGTCAGCAAAACGAACCAATACTTCTAAAGGCATCATCATTTTACCCTTGCGCTCAAGCGTGATATTGGTTTTGCTTTTAGTGGTATAAAATGATTTCACAGCGTAGTCAATCGTGTTGGTAGTGTTTACCCATTGTTCAAAATACCAATCCAGTTCCAGCCCGCTTACTTTTTCCATTACCCGTTTCAGAGCAGTGGCATCAGGGTGTTTAAATTTCCACTCGTTATAAAAGCGCAACATCCCGCTTTGGTAATTGGTTTCACCTACTATGTACCGCAACTGGTGCAAAAACACCCCGCCTTTGTTATACGCCGATGAACCGTATCCGCCGTTTGAGTTAAAAAAATCAGCGTGGGTGGTAAGCGGCTCGTCTAACTTGGCCTCTGTCATTGCCCAATACCCTTTATAGCCTGCAAAAAATAAGGGTTCGCCGTCATCATACCCTAAGTGGTTCATTACTTCATCCGAGGTATAAGTGGTAAACCCTTCGTCCATCCAACCGTAGTGACTTTCATCAAACGCAAGCACACCTTGAAACCAACTGTGGTTCATTTCATGTACTGAAACTCCAACAAGGCTTGAAAATCCTCGTTTTCCTGTAATCAGTGTCGCCATCGGGTATTCCATACCCCCGTCGCCGCCTTGCACAAAGCTGTATTGTTTATAGGGATATTCTCCGTAATGGCTGTTCATCCAATTCATCGATTTCTCCATGTACTCGCCCAACTTGCTCCATGTTTGGTGCAAAGTATCGTTGTTTTCATACACAAAATAAAACACCACGCCGTTTTGGCATTTACGGCTTTTCACCACATAATCAGGGTCGGCAGCCCACACAAAATCATGCACGTTGGGGGCTTTAAATTTCCAAGTCAATTTTTTTCCGTCAGCACGTTTTACTTTAGTACCCTCTGCTTCGTAGCCATGCCCTATTTCGTTTGCATTTTGCAAATAGCCCGTTCCGCCAATAATAAAATTCGAATCAATAGTAATGTTTACTTCAAAATCACCCCAAATACCATAAAACTCGCGGCCAATGTATTCGTTGGCGTGCCAACCTTGCACATCGTATTCGCACATTTTAGGGTACCATTGCGCCATGCTGTAATCAATCCCTTCGGCATTGTTACGTCCGCTGCGGCGTATTTGCAAAGGCACTTGTGCATCAAAGTCCATTTCGAATGTTGCCTTCTTTCCGGGCAAAATGGGTTTATCCAGCTCAACTTCAAGTATTGTTCCTTGTGTTGTGAATTTCACCTCCGTTCCGTTTTGCTTTAAGCTGTTGATTTTTTGATAACCTTGTTCTTCGGGTCGGAGCTTACTAATCCTATCGCCGATATTTTTTTGCGGGTCTTGTATGGTACGATTACGAACGTCCATCTCACTCCCTGGTTGAAAGGCATTGAAGTACAAATGATAAAACACTTTATACAAGGTATCGGGTGAATTATTAAAGTAAGTCAGTTTTTGCTTGCCCTTGTATTGATGCTTTGTTGCGTCAAAATCAATATCCATTACATATTCTGCACGTTGTTGCCAATAACCGTGTTGGGCGCTTGCAACAGATGCCACTACTAAACAAATTGCCAAATAAAAATACCTTGTCATTGTTATGTACAAAAATTTTGTTGTGCGAGTTTAACTATTTGCAAGGGTTTTAGCGCAATGTGTTTGATGATTTAGACGAACAAAAAAGAATATCAGCTAACTTTACACCGTATGACTGTACACGATGTTTTAGAAAAGGCACTGGAAGATTTTTTACGTGCCGATGAAGATATAAGAAACCTGCTTTATAACCACAAGGAGTTGCTTTGGAAACCGGCTCCTGATAAGTGGAGTGCAGCTCAGTGCATTGAACACATTATGGTGAGCAATACCCGCTATTTTGATTCGTTGGAAAATAAACTTGCAGTGCCGGAAGGGAAAGAAAAGAATAAGCAACCATACCGCCCCACATTTTGGGGTAATTTGCTTTACAAAGCTGTTGACCCTGACCGTATGAAATCGCATAAATCAAAAGCTCCAAAAATTTTTAACCCCCAACCGGTGGTTGAAATTCCTACGTTGATTGCCCGATTTGAAAAAAGCCAGCAGATGCTGCATGGTTACATGCAAAAGACAATGGAAACGGATGCTACTAAAAAAATCAAGTCGCCTGTTTCTTGGTTTATCACATACTCATTAGCGGATACAATGGCTATTTTGAGTAAGCATGAAATACGCCACTTTTTACAAGCCAAAAATGTTTTGGCACTCAGAGGGTAATTTTCCTAATAGCTCACGGAATATAAATCATTACCTATAAAATATAATGCGCCGAAGGATTTTAAACCCTTCGGCGCATTGTTTTTAATTTAGTATAAATACTTTTATCCCATCAAGGCAATTTAAACTGCTAGCTCCAAGTGGTGTTCAACAACTTTATCTTTCCAATCGCCCATACGGGTATTAATATTTGCTTTTAGCTGGTTAAGCATACTATACAACCCAAACATGGTGCGGTTTACATACAGCCCGTGTTGTGAACCTCTGCCATCGCCGCCGGCACGTATTTCTTTGTTGTTACTCAACTCCTCAGCCATTTCATAAATGCGGTCAATGTAGGCATCGTCGCCAAAATCAAAACTATCTTGCAGGTGAGGTTGCGCTAATAATTGTATCAAATTCCTAAACGTGTCTTTATACAAACGCCTGCGTTGTTCACTATCATTGTCATAAATAATTTCCATGCGGCGCATAATGGCTTCCAACACTTCGTCGTTTTCACATACTTCGGGGATAATCATCCCGAAATAATCGTAGTAAAACGTTTCGGGTATCACTTTTATACAGCCAAAATCAATCACACCTACTGTGCCGTCTTCGTTAAACAAAAAGTTACCCGGATGCGGGTCGGCGTGTATTGAACGTAACGAATGGTTTTGAAACTCGTAGAAACTCCACAACGCTTGCCCCACTTTATTGCGGATTTCTTGCGAAGGATTGGTAGCCAAAAACTCGTTCAAGTGTTTGCCGTCCATCCAGTCCATCGTAATAATACGGTCGGCAGAATATTCTGGGTAATACTTCGGAAACTTAATCCCCTCAATATGGGCACATTGTTCAGCTGTTTCCTGCGAACGTTTTAGCTCTAACAAATAATCGGTTTCCTCCAATAGTTTGCCCTCAACTTCTATCAGATACTTTGCCAATTCTTTTTCAGTAAGATTAAACATCCGCAAAGCAATGGGCTTCACTATTTTTAAATCGCTTTTAATACTATCGGCAACACCGGGGTATTGTATTTTAACCGCCAGTTTCTTCCCGTCTTTGTAGGCAGTATGTACCTGCCCTATGCTTGCCGCGTTGGTGGCATTCATCTCAAAACTGTCAAACAGTTCCTGAGGTGTTCTCCCCAACGATTTGGTGAATGTTTTTACTACTAACGGGCCACTAAGCGGCGGGGCACTGTATTGTGCCATCGTAAATTTATCGCTGTAAGCTTTTGGCAATACGGCTTTATCCATGCTCAGCATTTGCGCCACTTTTAGGGCGCTTCCTTTTAACTGGCTTAAGCTGTTGTAAATATCCTCCGCGTTTTCTTTGTGTAATTCTTCTTTATCCAAATCAGGGTCAAACGCTTTTTTCACATAGTGTTTGATGTAATTACCCCCGATTTTCGCTCCTGTACCTACAAATTTTAAGGTACGGTCAACTTTTGATGTGGCTATTTTATCTTGATACTTCATTTTAGGGCTGATGATTAGAAATTGTGAGCGGAAACATTAAAACAAACCGAAGCGAAGGTTTTACATGGGTCTGTTTTGAAAAAGGAATTTTCCAAAATCCAACGCAGCATCCAATACTCCTTTGCCCAACAATTCAAACGCCAAGTGCAACGATTTTTCGATGGCGGCATCGGTTTTCTCAAAATCCTTACTGTCGTCTTTTAGCCAAAACTGATGGATAAATGCGAATTGTAGCCACAAACCGTCGGCATATTTATCTGAAAGGTATTTTCGGTCGGCCACTTCATTGTTGTTAATCCCTTCACCTATGATAACCTGTGTAAAGGCTTTGAAATCGTCTTTTATCGCATCCAAATAGCGGGGAACGGGAGTATGTATTTTGTTACGTTGGTGCAAGTGCAGTAGGTAACTACGGTAACTGCGGGCATTTTCTACCCAACTGAAAAATAATGCCAACATCTTTTCTCGGGCACCGTAATTTTTAAATACTTCGTCGGCCTCTAATTTTTCTTTAGTGGCTGCAAACAAATGTCCCATAATGTGTTTTTCAATTGCAGTAAAGGAGCCGAAATATTTATAAAATTCGCTCTCTTCCATATCAAGGCTTTTTGCAAACGTAAAAACACTTTTGGGTTGTTCGCCGTTTTCAAGCAGGTAGGCTATGTAGGCATCTATTATTTTCTTTTCCATATCAGTATGGTTGTATTTTGTTCTCTTATTAGTTTATTGTATTGCCCAACGGAGGCTGATGCTGTTTAATCCCACATTTACGTTTTCTAACAGCCCCAATGTTTTGGTACCATGTTGTTGAAGTACATAATAAAAGGTGGCATCAAAAAGTAGTAAAAATCCCCCTTGCATCAACAACGAGTTGCCAAAACCGGTAAAACGATCGGGGTTATTGGTAGCCGTTTTGCCTTTTTCTTTCAACCACAAACCTGTTGCCATATATGCTACATCCAGCCCTGCATTAAACAGCAAAATCTTTTCCATTTTGTGTTGACTTGCCAATGTTTTTTGCAAAGACAGGGTTTCAAAATCATTAGTGAGCAAGCTACCTGCCGCTAATGCGAGGTTTACGGTATTCCAAGCAACATTCATTTGATGAAAATATTTTTCCTGCCCGCTGCTGTTTGCCATTTTTATGCCGCTATATGCCATGTTGGCTACTGCCCAAGTACCCAATACCCACATACCGTTGTTAGTGATATTGATTCGGCGGTGGTTAATACTGTCTAATGTTTGTTGGGTTTGCGCCCCTGCAACTACAGAGAAACCAGCCATTGTAAACAAAAGGACAATGTATTTGCTAACATTCATTAGTTTGATAACAAGATTGCCCTGAAAAGGTTAGGAAGATTGAGTAAAATTTTAAGAATTATTTCGCAGCAGAATCCTTTTTTACTGTTGAGGGGTTATTACCAACACCTCTTTGGTTTGGGGAGTAACTTTAAAACGATCGTCAACACGCAATCCTGCAATGCAAACCAAATGTTCTCCCGAAAAAAGTAACGGGTATTCGCCTTTGCTAAATACGGGTACTTTTAAATTGATAAATACATCGCTCACTTTCTTCTTTTTCCGCATTCCGAGCGGGTAAAAGTAATCCCCTTTTTTCCAGCCTCTTACTGATAAGGGGAATTGCAGTTTCCCTGCATCCAATTGGGCAATGACTGAATCTGTTGAAATCTCATAGCCTTTTGCATCCAACCGCTGTATGGAATATGTTTTGCCTACAAACGAAAAACTCGTGGCTGTTGCTTCAATAAAAAATTGTGTGGCTTCTTTTTCACGTTGTTCAAGCGGCCTCACAATAATTGCCTCGCGGTCTATCAACGCCTCGCCATTCTCACCATAAAAAATTGTTCCACTATGCCCTGAAAGGCTTTGAACCATTTGCGCTACTACATCATTGCTAAATCCGTAGGGTTTCAATAGTTCATATAAATACAGCTGCGGTTGCGGTAATGCCAGCAAGCCCGCTTTGTTTATCATCAACCCCTCCCCTTCTCTGTGGGTTATGGCAGCTGTGTTAGCAGTAATTACTTCATCTATCAGTTGGCGGTATTGCCCTACCAAGGTTGATAGATTATAAAAACTTTCCTCGTAATTGGGGTTTAAGCCTTTTAGTACGGGCAAAACCACATTCCTAAGTTTATTGCGACTGTATTTATTAAGACTGTTGCTACTGTCTTCCCGCCATTTAAGTTTTTTGGCTTTGGCAAACTCTTCAATCTCGGCTCTGGTAGCCAATAACAACGGGCGGATTAAATTACCTTCCCGCGGTTTCATGCCTTGCAAGCCGGCTAATCCTGTACCTCTGTTTATATTAAATAGTATCGTCTCTACTTGGTCGGTTTGGTGGTGGGCTGTGGCCAGTATATCATAGCCTTCTTTCTCCATTACCTCATAAAACCAGCTGTAACGCAGTTGCCTTGCCGCTACCTGTGCAGACACTTTGTGCTGCTTGGCATAGTTAAGGGTATCAAACCGGATAGAAAAAAAAGGGATTTGAAGTTTTTGGGCAAAGGTTCGGGCAAAATCCTCATCGCCGTCGCTTTCCTCGGCACGTAAACTAAAATTACAGTGCGCAAGGGCAATATCAAAGCCCTTCTCCTTTAATAAAGTAGCCAATACCACGCTGTCAACTCCCCCGCTAAAGGCCAACAGTATTTTTTGTGCAGGCAATACTTTAACCTGATTTTGCATAAAAGCCCCGAAAGCCTGTAAACTAATTGGCATAATTTGTGAACAAAGGTCGTTAAAAATTACTTTTGCCAAAGCAACGGCATTAAGCCCTATGATAAAAGCCCTTTTTAAAACATCGATAACAGTAGTTTTTGTTTTTATAACGATTGCGCTGAGTGCCCAAACCAAAATTGAATTATTAGGGGCTGAATACCTTGAATACAAAGAACCCCAATTTGGCAAAGTGCGCCGATTGATTGGCGGTGTGGGCTTTAAGCACGAAGACGTAACCATGTATTGCGATAGTGCCTACCAAAACGAGGAAAACAATACGTTTACGGCCTACAGTAATGTGAAAATTTATCAGGGAGACTCGGTGAGTTTGTTTGGTGATACGCTTTACTACCAAGGAAACACCCGCACGGCTCTGCTAAAAGGGAAAGTGGTAACACTTAACGACGGGCAAACCACACTTACAACTGATGCTATTAATTACGATGCAAATGTGGGGATAGGCTACTACACCACACACGGCCACATTGTGAGTAAGGAAAATACAATGGATAGCCGCATAGGCAGCTATGACACCAGAAGCAAAACGTTTGAGTTTAAGGACAGCGTGGTATTAATAAATCCTGAGTACGTAATGTATTGCGACACGCTACAGTACAATACTTCTAACCAATATGCGTACTTTTTTGGCCCGACACGAATAATAAATACCAAAGATTCAACGCTGGTGTATTGCGAGCAGGGCTGGTACAATACCAAAATCAACTATTCGCAGATTAAAAAGAACTCCTACATTTTTACTGAAGATAAGAAACTGTTTGCCGATAGTATGGTGTACACTGGCAAAACAGGTATAGACGAAGCTTTTGGAAATATTTTGCTGGTGGATACCACTAATAAGATAGAAATACACGGGCAGCGAGGCACCTACAACCGCAATACCAACAAAGCGTGGGTTACTAAAGCTCCGTATGCAAGTATGCGGGTTGAAAAGGATACCTTGTTTGTTACGGCGGATACGTTACTTACTACTTACGACACCATTTTGCGCAACCGTACCTTATATACCTATCACAAAACCAAGTTTTATAAAAAGGATATGCAGGGATTGTGCGACTCGTTGCAATACTCTTTTAAAGACTCGGTAATAAATATGGAGGGTACCCCTGTGCTTTGGAACGATAAAAACCAAATCACCGCCGATACTTTGCGTGTATATATGAAAGACGGCCAACTGCAAATGATGCGCATGATGAAAAACACCTTTATTGTGATGGAACGCGACAGTGTGAAATACAACCAAATAAAGGGGCGCAATGCGGAGGCTTATTTTGCAGACAGGAGATTGAAACAAGTAACCGTGAACCAAGATGTAGAGAATGTGTATTATGTAGAAGAGGATACCGGCAAATACATTGGAATGCAAAAAGTGATTTGCGGCAGTTTGCGTATTGAAATAGACAGTAACAAGGTGGGCAAGGTATTTTACCACCTTTCGCCAGTAGGTGATTTGCACCCGATGGACAAAATACCTGCGGGTGAGGATAGACTAAAAGGTTTTAGATGGCTTGCAAACATACGTCCCAATAGCAAAACGGATGTTATCCCCGTATATGTTCCTGAGAAGCAGCCTGAAAAACCTGCTCCTAAACAAAAAGAGAAGAAAAAGAAGGACACAAAGGACAAACCCAAAAAGTAAGCCTCTCAACTATCCGTTCATAAAAAATTAAACTTCCCTGTATCTTTCATACCCTAATGCGATTATAGGGTAGATGAAAAAATGGAGTTTACTTTTCATACCGATAGTATTCTTTTGTCTTAGCAGCTCCGCCCAATCACAGCGTACGAGTGACTCGCTCTATAACCCATTCAATAATCCCAAAGTAGGTGATTACCTAACAATTCCTATTTTATGGGGCTGTTCCCCAAATATTAACCCTGATGTCGCTAAAAATTTAGACGAACATGTGATTACTGTCATAAAAAACTATCCTAACCTGATTTTCAGATTAGAATCACATAGTGATTGCAGAGCAGATAGTGCCTATAACCGCGACTTTACTCAACGTCGTGCAGAGATAATGATGGAATATTTAATCGATCAGCAAGTTGATACCTCGCGTATTAAAACAGTAGGCATTGGCGAGGATAATCTATTCATCAAAAAATGCAATTGTGAGCTTTCTGACTATGAGCGAAAATGCACCGAAGCCGAGTACCAACTAAACCGAAGAACTGTATTACGCATAATTGCAATAAAAGAAAATTAAGTATCGTTAACACCTACACTACCTATGAACCGTAAAAAAGCCATCCTTTTTGTTTTTGTGTTGCTGTTTGCAACCGCCACGTATTCGCAAGACAAGTATAATTGGTTTACACCCGCTAATGCGAAAGCATTAAAGTTATACATTGAAAAACGCGCAAAGCACAGGGACAGTATTATTAAAAACAACATACGTAATGTTACCACCTATCAAAAACAATACGATAAAAAAGGAAACGTACTCCGTAATGTGGTGATTAGTGAAGAAACCTATGATAATAAAGGAGACCTTGTAGTAAAATCCTTTTATGATTACAAAGGCCAGCCAAAGCATACCTGCTATTACACTTATAACGAAATAGGGCTACAAACCGGATTTAAAAAGATTGATAAAAAAGGTAAGTTTATCAGCGGCTGGGAATGCACCGTAAATGCAAATAACCTTATTGAGAAAAATGTTCATTACTCAAAAAATGAAAAGAAAGTATCATGGTCGGAGACCATTACTTATAACGACTCCGGGCTACCCACAAAAAATATATACATCAATAAAAACGGAAAAATATTTTCTTCAATAGAAACCGAATACCATGCTGACGGCAGCAAAAAAGAAGTTCGCAATTATGGTAAAAAAGGGAAACTTATTTCAGTAGTTAAATACGATTGCTTAGCCGTAGGTGTTATGTCGAATAGCAAAAACAGCGATACGGCAGCATCGTGCACCAAAAGCACATACGATGCGGACAGTAACCAAATTATCACCCATGAGTTCCTTTACCCAAATGGCAAAATGTGGCGCAATATTTCTATCATCAACAAACATGGTAAACTGATTGAATGGAAATCAATCAACCCTAAAGGAGAAGAGGCCTACAAAGAAACCCACACTTATAATAATGAAGGACTGGAGGTAAGTCACACATATAGCTCAAAAAAATACAAACCCTACAATTATCGCTTGGAGCATGAGTACAATGAAAACGGGCATAAAACATTTACAAAGCGGTACAACCGAAAAAATCGTTTATTATATGAGAGTTACCAATTAATACACTGATATAACACACAAACGTGTTCTTTTTGTGTTTAGTAACAAAAAAACAATTAGTGGTAATTGTATAATCATAGTTCTGTTATATTCTTGCCGTCACGAAATATGAAAGCAGAACTTAAATCAGTTGAAGAATATTTAAGACAGTGGGCCGATTCGGCCATTCAGTTTTTACCTAACCTTTTGGGTGCTTTAGCACTAATTACCATTGGCTTTTCGCTCGTACGTGTAGTTGACAAACTATTACATCGCTTTTTTGAACGCCGGGATTATGAAATATCCCTCGAAACTTTTTTACGCAGTTTTATCGGCATTGGCCTCAAAATAGTGCTCATAATAACTGCCGCAGGCATTGTGGGCTTCCCCACCACCTCATTAGTTGCCATTTTTGGTGCGGCAGGTTTAGCGGTTGGTTTAGCCTTGCAAGGGTCGCTTTCAAACTTTGCAGGGGGTGTTTTAATACTAATTTTCAGCCCGTTTAAAGTAGGTGATTTGGTTACACTGAGCGGCGAATTTGGCGAGGTAAAAGAAATCCAGATATTCAATACCATTATCCTTACCCCTGATAACCGCACCGTAATTTTTCCAAACGGAGCTATCTCTAACGGCACCATCATCAACCACAGCAAGCATGGCAACCTGTTAGTTGAAATGAAACTAAGCATTGATTTTACAGAAGACTTTGAAAAAGTGCGTTCAATTATCCTTAAAGAATTAAACAACGACCCTAACGTGTTAAAAAATCCGGCTGCTGATGTGTTTATTATAGGGTACGGCGATACTTCTTTGCAGCTTACCATTAGACCATATGCCGAGCCTAAACATTATTGGGATGTTTACTTTAACACACTTAATAATTTACGCAGGGCATTAATTGCCAATGGTGTTCGCGACCCGCAACCTGTGACCCGGGTGATGGTAATGAAAAACGATTGAGGATAAAATGTTAATATCACACAAAAGCGGTTATGCTAAGGCATTGCCGCTTTTTTGCTTTTATGTGGGCGACACCCCAATATTAAGAACATTGAGTTAACATTTGATTAACATTGCCGCAATACTTTTGTTGCCGAATGAAAAATTTAGTGTTTGCAGTTTTACTGCTTATAACAAATACAATAGCTATTGCCGGAAATACTGACCCTGAAGCTAAATACAGCATAAAAGGCCAAGTTACTGATGAAAAAGGCGACCCTTTGGCAGGTGTTGAAGTATTTGTTGAAGGCTTAGATAAAAAAGTATATACTGATTTTGACGGAAATTTTGAGGTGAACCAACTGAAAAACGGTACTTATACCCTTAAATTTTCGTATGTGGCATACAACGAGACAAAAAACGTATTCAAAACTATACAATCCAACACCGATTTAAAGGTTGTTAAATTGCAAAAGCGAAAGCTAAAACTGGGCTAACCCCTACCAGTACTATCACTCAGCCACTCGAAAGAGTTTTTCTTCTTGTTAAATAATTTTTACCACAATGTTATGTAATTGTTAAACATTGTACTATCTTTGTTTTATAATATTCATCAAACACTTTAATAAAATAAAGCAATGAAAAAATCAATGTTTAACGCAGTAATTATGTTGTTTGCATTGGTTTTCTCAAGTGCAGCACTAAATGCTAATCCCACAGAAACCAATGTAAAAATCTTTTATGACCAAAATGGTAATCTTTACAATGGGATGTATTACACGTACTATGAAGGGGGGCTTGTTGAAAGCGAACTGTATATAGTGGAGGGTAAAATCCAAGGGAAAGCCTACTTCTATTACCAATCAGGAAAAATGATGGAAGTGGGTAAGTATGTCGATGGCCAACGCCAAGGCGAATGGGTTAAATTTAACGAAGCCGGAAAAAAAATCAGTCATGCCAATTTTAAGGATGACAAAAAAGACGGCGAGTGGAAAATATACAACAATGACGGCCAGCTGCTTTTTGAAATGCACTATAGCATGGATAAAAAAGTAGGTACTTGGAAGCAATGGAACGAAAAAGGCGAGTTGGTGGCTGAACAAACCTACAACTAAGCCGTAAGTACAAGTTTCTTTTTAATTTTTCTTTTCACAAAACCCGCAACAATGCGGGTTTTGTGTTTTATACCACATGTAAGGCAATTTTGCCGTCAGTGATATAAACAATACCTTTGTGCTATGGTTGAAACAAAAGAAAACACACAGTATTATATTGATTTAGAAGACAACTTTGGTGCCCATAACTACCATCCTTTGCCTGTAGTGCTTGAAAAAGGGGAAGGCGTTTTTGTGTGGGACGTTGAAGGCAAAAAATACTATGATTTTCTTTCGGCATACAGCGCAGTAAACCAAGGACATTGCCATCCGCGTATTATCAAAGCATTGATAAGCCAAGCACAACAGCTTACCCTTACCTCACGCGCCTTTCACAACAATGTGTTGGGTGAGTATGAAAAATACATTACTGAATATTTCGGCTATGAACGCGTGTTGCCAATGAACACTGGTGTTGAAGGTGGTGAAACCGCCATAAAACTATGTCGCCGTTGGGGCTATACTATAAAAGGCATACCCGCCAACCAAGCCAAAATAGTTTTTGTAGAAGGCAATTTTTGGGGACGAACCATTGCCGCCATATCAAGCAGCACCGATCCATCCAGCACTGCCAACTTCGGGCCTTTTGTACCAGGCTACGAGATTGTACCCTATAATAACATCGAAGCACTTGAAAAGGCTTTTAAAGATCCGAATGTTGCGGGCTTTATGTTTGAGCCGATACAAGGTGAGGCCGGTGTTGTGATACCTGATGAAGGATATTTAAAAGCTGTGCGCGAATTGTGCAACCGATACAATGTGTTGATGATTGCCGATGAAGTACAAACAGGTATTGCCCGTACCGGTAAACTACTAGCCTGCGATCATGAGGAAGTTAAACCCGAAATTTTGATTTTAGGTAAGGCTCTTTCGGGAGGTGTATTACCTGTATCTGCGGTATTAAGCAGCCACGAAATAATTTTAACTATCAAGCCCGGTGAGCACGGCAGTACGTTTGGAGGCAACCCATTGGCCTGCAAAGTTGCTATGGCCGCTTTAGAAGTGGTTAAGGATGAGAAGCTGGCCGAGAATGCAGAAGCCATGGGAAAAATTTTCCGTGAGCGCATGCAATCAATTCAGTCCGATTTAATTACTGCTGTACGCGGCAAGGGATTGCTAAACGCTATTGTGATAAAGCCTTTCGGCGATGGCAAAACAGCTTGGGATGTGTGCCTTGCACTGAAAGAAAACGGGCTGCTTGCCAAACAAACCCACGGGGATATTATCCGCTTTGCCCCTCCCCTAACTATTAATAAAGAACAACTACACGAAGCCTGCGATATAATTGAAAAAACCATTAACCTTTTGGGCTAATGGTTTTTTCAAATTGTACTATCACCAAATAACAATCAAAGGGTAACGGAAACACCCAATGAAGCAGTGAACACCCTGTTTTTGGCTATGGAATTATTCTTTTCTACATCCGTTAATCCATATAAATAACGTACTTCGGGTAAGATATTTATATTAGAAACTCGCATACGAATTCCAAGCCCTCCAATCAAACCCGAAGAGTTTTTCTCAAACCTGTCGGTAATCGTTTGGGTATTTGTGTACGGTTGCTGCACTGCATCTTTCACTGAACTTAAACTGCTGTAATTATACCCTGCAAAGGCGTATACCCCAACGAACTTCAATACTCTGAAGTTGTAAATTGCCGATAACGTTATGTCAGTATAGCTTAACTTCCGAATCGCTTCTACCTTTACGTTATTACTATCGTAATAATTTACCAAAGCCCCTTGCGGATTGTATAGCAATTCTGCACGCAGCCCAAATTTCTTTAACACCCTTACTTGGGCAAACGCACCCGCCATCACAAAGCGGTTTCTATCAATGGTTAGCAAGTCTGAGTTTTTAAGCTCTGAAAAACTGGCGTAATTATAACCAAATCTGACACCTGCCTGAAATTTGGGCAGTCCCTGTTGTGCATTGGCTATTAATGTAAAAAATAATAACACGCATACTGTTCCTAATCGTTTCATAGCAGTTAATTTTGCAGTTCAAATTTGGCAATAAGTTTGAGCAATTGAAACTGAAAATTTGCCCATTTTAATCATAAACGACCCGAGCGATGGAATTTGTGTCTAAAAACCCCTACACTGGTGAAGTAAAATCGAGCTACCCTTTTGCCAGCCAACAACAAATTGATAGTACAATTGATACAGCTCAAACTGCCTTTACCCATTGGAAAACTGTTTCGTTTGCCCAAAGAGGTGAATACTTTAAAAAATTGGCGGTGCTAATGCAAAATCAAAAGAGTGAATTAGCCGCCACTCTTACTTTTGAAATGGGCAAGCCGTTGCGTGAAAGCAGTGCTGAATTAGACAAAACCATTGCCGCCTGTCTGTACTATGCAGATAATGCCGAACAACTATTAAAAGGGCAACTACTAAAAGGCAGCGACTTACAAGCCGAGATTATATACCAACCCTTAGGGGTAATATTTGGGATTTTTCCTTGGAACTTTCCTTTTTGGCAAGTGCTTCGTTTTGCTATTCCCACACTAATGGCTGGCAATACTGCTATTTTCAAACACGCTCCTAATGTACCTGAATGCTCACTACACATCCAACGTTTGTTTGAAGAAGCCGGGTTTCCGCACGGGGTGCTGCAAAACCTATTTGCAGGGTTAGACGATATTGAACACATTATTGCCCATAGCAAAATAAAAGCAGTAACCTTAACCGGCAGCGAGAAAGCAGGCTCTTCGGTAGCTATGCTTGCGGGTAAATACCTTAAAAAAAGCGTAATGGAGTTAGGGGGTAGTGATGCTTTTGTAGTGCTGGAAGATGCTGATTTAGAAAAAACTTTAAAGGCCGCGCTGCGTTCGCGATTTCAAAACAGTGGACAAAGCTGTATATCGGCCAAGCGTTTTATTGTGAAACGTGAAATTGCTGATAGTTTTACTCATCTACTCGTAGAAAGAGTAAAAGGATTAAAACAAGGTAATCCGTTTGATGATGGTATAAACATGGGTACAGTTGCTCGTCCTGATTTAGCGGATAAAGTTGAAGAGCAACTGCAAATTACACTAAAAGCAGGGGCTAAATTATTGACTGGAGGTAATCGCATTGCACCCGCAGTTATTGAGCCCACAGTAATTAGTAATGTGCCGATTACTTCACCTGCCTTTACCCAAGAAGTTTTTGGACCTGTAGCCCCAATTTTTGTAGTAGATACTGATGATGAGGCACTACAACTGGCAAACTATACGGTGTATGGTTTAGGAGCATCAGTGTGGACGCAAAATCCTGAAAGAGCGCGCCATTTTGCCGAAGGAATTAATAGCGGTATGGTATACATCAACGAAATGGTGCGCAGTGTGCCCGAACTACCATTCGGTGGGATAAACAACTCAGGGTATGGCCGTGAACTTTCAGTATACGGTATCACTGAGTTTGTAAACATCAAAGGCATTTACACAACACTCTCATAAGGGTTGTAAATGCGCTTCCAAATCAGCTACCACAAGCTTATTCCCTTTACGTCCTGTAACCAATATAGCTAAGTCTTCCTCTTTAAGTTTCTCGGCATGGGCTTCAATCCCTCCCGGAAACTTGTCAATCATTTCACCGGTATCTCTCACAACCCGCCAATAAGGGGTGATATTATTTTTGCCTTCCCGCCGGTTTTCTTCCGCGGCCTCAGCAACAATGCGTAAAAATATTCCTGTAGTGAGCGGACAAGTAGTATCCGTTTCATAGTCATGGGCAAACTTTTTTCTCATTGCCCCAATCGTAATTAGTTTTCCTTGTGGCACAGTGTTCACAAGTGCATCAATAATTTTAGGGGTCACTATTACCATTGTCCCTTTCCCCCAAGCAGCGGGCATATTTGGCGGAAGTTTTACAATCTCCGGCTCAGAGGGTTTCTCCATTTTCAGCTTCCAACTTTTAGCAGGTTTCTTGGTGCTCATTTAAGTTCAAAATTAGCAATTCAAATAGTTAATTTTAAATATACATTCCAATTACACACAGGCAACTTTACATCATAAAAATGTATCTTTGATTAAGTTATGCGCTTCATAAATACAAAAAAGTTATTATTTTCTTTAGGTATCAGTATGGTATTTTGCCTTTCAGCATTTGCCGACCACGTGGTGGGGTCTGATATTTTATATAAATGTTTGGGAAACGGTAAATATGAAATCACTTTTAAGTTTTACCGTGATTGTAATGGTTGTAACGTTTCTGGCGGTGGCGGTGGCGGCACCGGGCAAAACTGCCCCCATCCTGTGTTAAACATCACGGGAGCAAACGGAAGCTGTAACGGCCAAGCACTGGGAACTGTAAACATTACCCGTATTTCAATCACAGATATAACCCAATTGTGCGGTTCAGCGAAGAGCGCTTGCCAAAACGGCAGTTTTCCATACGGCATCGAAGAGCACTTGTACAAAGGAGTAGTAGATTTATCTTCTTTCATAGCACAAGGATGTTGTAAATTCAAAATTTCAACTACCATTTATGTACGCTCAACAACTATAAGCACCGGAGCCGCTAACCAAGGGTTTTATACCGATGCCACAATTGATGCTTGCAATAACATTTGTAACAACTCACCTGCATATACCAGCTACCCTGTAGCCATTATATGCGTAGGCCAAGATTTTGTATTTAACAACGGCGCCATAGACACTTTGGATAATGGAGATTCTCTTTCATACGCATTAGCTCCTGCATACCAAGGCCCCTCTACTACTGTTAGCTACTCAGGCAGTTTCACCCCTACAAAACCTATGTCGTTTTTAGGGTTTCCGAACGCAAGTTTAACATCCCCAGCCGGTTTTAGGCTTGATTCTATTACCGGTGACCTCAGTTTTAGGCCAACCAAAGTGAACGAAACCGGGGTTATTGTGATTGAAGTTACTGAATGGCGGCGCATTAACGGAACGATGGTTGAGATAGGCCGAACGAGGCGAGATATGCAGGTGATTGTGGTGAATTGCCCCAATAATAACATTCCTGTTATTAAGCCTCCTTTCTCAGCTCGTGCTTGCGCAGGCCAGCAAGTTTGCTTGGACATTATTACTACTGACGCGGATGTAAATAGAGATACGGTGGTGATATCGTGGAACCGAGGTATACCTCGAGCAACATTTACACATAACAATAATACTGTGGCATTTGCCTCAGGTAAGGTTTGCTGGACACCTGCTGAGGCGGATGTAAGCAATGTTCCGTATACATTTACCATTACAGCAAGAGATAATGCCTGCCCGCTGAATGGGGTGGCAGTAAGAGCCTTTTCTATTACAGTGCGTGAATCGCCAAAAGCTTCTCGAAACTTTGTAAAACTAACTTGCGGAAGGGTTGCCATGGAAGCTACTCCGGCAAAAAATTATGCCGGCGGTTTGGTAACAGAGTGGAAATTTAGAGACTCTACAGGTGCCATTTACTACACCAGTAGTAAAATGAAAGATACCATACAAATGAAGCCGGGTATGAATGTTGCAATCATTAGTTTGAAGACAACAACACCTTGCGTAAATGCTTTTTCTGACACGATTTATATTGACCCTTACGTACAAGTAGAATTACCTAAAGACACTTTTATTTGTGAAGGAGGTTCGCTACCTATACAGTCAAAAACTACTTTGGGAGCCCCTCCCTACAAATATTTGTGGAATACTGCCGACACCCTAACATCTATCAACTTAATACCCACAAAAGATACTGTAATACGCATAAGCGTTTCTGATGGGCAAGGCTGTACCAGCGGCGACTCTATGAAGATATTGTACCGCATGAAGCCTTTAATCCATTTGGATACCGGTTCACGTATATGTTACAATGCTTTTGTTGAGCTGGACGCAGGTAACGACACCTTCCCTGCTAATTACAAATACCTTTGGAATACAAACGACACTTCACGAAAAATTACTGTAAAGGATAGTAATACTTATGTTGCCGTAGTACGTGACTCAATAGGATGCACGGATACCGCCAGCTATAAACTTTATGTTAATACCGTTCCCGTTTCAGCAGGCCCTGATAAAGGTATTTGCTACAACGATACGTTAAGAATAACAGCATCGGGTGCTGATATGTATAAGTGGTATAAGTTACCCAGCACTACCCCGTTTTCAACCAGCGGTACATTCCAAGAAATTATGACAACTCCGGAAACGTATAGATTGAATGCTGTACGAATATACGGAGGGGTGAGTTGTGAAAACGAAGACACGGTTGCAATAACAATTAACCAACTCCCCGTCATCACATTTACTCCAATTAAAGACCGCTGCGAAAAAGCATCGCCCTTTAGCTTGGCCGAAGGATTGGCATTTCCAACAATAACCAATGGTATTTGGACTTGTGCTGAAGACCAAGATTGGATTGGAAACGGAACCTTTTTCTACCCTGACTCGATTGTGGTGGATAAAACACAGGCACTTAAAGTTATTACTGTAAACTATGCTGTTGTTGACCAAAACAATTGCAAAGCCAACAAATCAACCACACTAAGAATTATACGTTTACCCGATGTTGTATTAAAAGATACTTCATTATGCGGTGATAAGGGCAAAATGGATTTAAAGAGCATTACTCTTTCGCCAACAACCAATACACCGGGTACATGGAAATGGTCAACAGCAACACCGGGGGGTAGCACAGGTATAGAAAACAACGGCCAAAACGCCTTGTTCAACCTATCTACCGTTCCACAAAACCAAACCTATAAGCTTTGTCTTGATCTAACAAACTTTTTTGGCTGTTTAAATACCAACTGCGCCAATATTAGCTCGCGCGTTGTTCCTGTGGTTGATGCAGGAGCCCTTGCCCCTAAGTGTGGAAACGATACTATCTTTAGCCTAAGTGAAGCATTTCCTTCGCCCGCCGGTGGAAGTTGGCAAAGCGCATCGGGCGGTATTGTTAATACCAATTGGTTTAATCCGGCTTTAGTATTGGCAGATACTCACCGCTTAACTTATACTTACGACATACCCGGCAATAATTGCCCTGCAACAGACTATTTAATTTTGAGAGTAAAACCTGTGCCAAGCGTAGGTCTATCTGCATTACCAGGTATTTGCTCAAATGCCGGTATAGTGAATGTAATGAATTATGCCAACCCTACCGGTGGCATTTGGACAGGAACCGGTATAAACACAAACGGTGATTTTATTGCCAGTCAACCCGCAGGCCAATACAATTTAAGGTACGACTATACCTCAAACGATGGATGCAAAAACTTTATTACCGGCTCAATAAATGTTGATGCTGCACCAATAGTAACTGTAACACCCCCTGATGCTGCTTGCGAGGGGAAACCAATTACGGTGAAAGCAAGTTATAGAAATAGTGCAGGCATGAGCTGGGCTTCAACCGGTGCGGGTTCTTTTAGTCCTGCAACCGATACCGTTAGCATATACCAACCCGCTATGACCGATAAGTGTATTGATGTTACGGCATCAACACTTCCTAATGGCGCCTGCCCTGCGGCTTCAAATACGATTAATGTTTGTTTTTACCCTACACCTGTAGCCACAATTGTGGTAACAGATGCGAATGGGTGTGAGCCCCATACCGTGAGTTTTGAAGCCCAAACTGACTTGCCCAACAATGCCAAGTATGAGTGGGATTTTGGTGACCCTTCAAGCACTGATAATACTTCAACAAATACACTTCCTTCTCATACATTCCAAACCAACGGAACTTATACCATTAACCTAAAGGTTACTTCTGAACGCAATTGCTCGCAAAATGCAACTCCTGCACAAGCCGTTATTTATCCTGTGCCGGTAGCAGATATGGATGCCTCTAATTGGGTAACAACAATTGTTCAAAACGTTATTACGTTTACCGACCGCACCACTATTGATGCTCCGGATAATATCACAAGCTATTTGTGGAGCTTTGGCGACCCTGACAGTTCGTTTTCAGACCAAAAGAATCCAACGTTTGAGTATCCCACTGACTCAGGTAAGTACTGGGTAAGCTTAAGGGTGGTGAGCAACCATGGCTGCGAAAGCCAAACAGGGCGCGAATTGGTGATACTACCCGACATTATAGTGTTTATACCTAATGCGTTTGCGCCAGATAATGCCGGACGTATTGAAAATGAACGCTTTTGGGTATCAGCAGATGGTATTTCAGCATTCTCAATAACAATTTTTAATCGCTGGGGAGAGGCTGTTTATACTTCAACGGATATAAATGAGGGCTGGGATGGTAAATTTAAAGACTATCCAGTACAGCAAGACGTGTACTTTTACGTAGTAAAAATCACAGGCTTTAATGGGGTTGACTACGATTATAAGGGCACTGTTACCCTACTGCGTTAATGTTCGTTATATCATGTACAGGTTTTATATTTGATAAAACTTTTACATGACTTCGGCAGAAAAAAACATTAAGCTTGATGAAAGCTGGCTGCAATACTTACACCCTGAGTTTGAAGCTCCTTACTTTAAGGCACTAAGGGAATTTTTGCTTGATGAAAAAGCAAAGTATGCCATCTATCCTCCGGGCGGATTAGTATTTAATGCGCTAAACCTTACCCCTTTTGATAAAGTAAAAGTTGTATTAATAGGCCAAGACCCTTATCACGGTGCTGGGCAAGCACATGGTTTGTGCTTTTCAGTGCAAGACGGAATACGCCAGCCTCCTTCGTTGGTTAATATATTTAAAGAGATTGCAAGTGATATTGGCGAGCCAATGTCTGCCACTAAAGGCAACCTTGAAAGCTGGGCCAAACAAGGTGTATTGCTTTTAAACGCCACATTAACCGTGCGGGCAAACACAGCAGGTTCACATCAAGGCAAGGGTTGGGAAACCTTTACCGATAAAATAATAAAAACGGTATCTAACAACCACAGTGGTTTGGTATTTATACTTTGGGGACGATTTGCCCAAAACAAAGAAAGTCTTATTGATGGAAGCAAGCATCTGATACTGAAAGCCGCGCACCCATCACCATTCTCTGCATACAATGGATTTTTCGGGTGCAAGCACTTTTCTAAAACTAATCAATACCTTCAACAACAAGGCAAAGAGCCTATCGATTGGGTGATACGTTAACAGAAGCTTTTCATTAGGTATTACATCACGCTCCTTTACTCCGAAGCAGAGACTCTATTGCCTTACCAAAAAGATGATAAAGGCTAATGCTTGATTATAGACAATAACGATTAATAATTTCTGTCAAACGAGGAATGCTAAGGCTTCATTAGCTACAGAGTTATTGACTACACAGTGATTTTTAGTATTCACTTTACCCCATAAAAAAAGCCCCTAAAAAGGGGCTTTATATTTTTCCGCTACTAAAGCAGGTTATCGCAACAGGTTGTCAAATTCTGATTTGCCTTTGAAATCACGGAACTCTAAATCATCTTTAGCTTTTGATTTCAATTTGCTGTCCATTTGGATAGCACGGGCAAGGTTGGTAGCAACACCGTCCAATTTACCTTTACGAGCTGAAGTAACAGCCATTAGGTAATAAGTATCAGCATCTTTTTTCTCAGCAGGTATACAGTTGAAAGTCTTTTCAGCATTGTCATACTCGCCTTTTAGTAAGTAGGCAAGCGCTACGTTGTAGCGGCAAGTAGTGCTTTTAAAGCTCTCAGTTGCATTAGTATATTTACCCATGCGGGTGTAAAGTACACCAAGGTTGTAATCAGGATTTACATTGCGATCCATTTTTGATTTAGCCGCACGGTATTTCTCTTCAGACTCGGTGTATTGTTTTTGCATTTTGTAAGCAACACCCATGTTGTTTAATACATAAGCATTGTTTGCAGAAAGCTCATCAGCTTTTTTAAGGTTTTTCATACCGTCTTCAACTTCACCGGCTTGCAAGTTAGCAACAGCTAAATTGTTGTAACCTCTCCAGTCGTTGCTGTATTTGCTTACATAGTAACCGTAGATGCGTTTGCGGTCGTTAACATTGTTAACAATTTTACCCAACTGCATTACTTCATCTTGGTTAAGGTTATCCAGTGAGTTAGCTTGTGCTTTAAGATCTTCGTCGGTTTTCAAACCACCTTTAGCAGTAAAAGTAATTTCGGTACGGCGAAGTTTTGGAAGCAACACGTTTTTCATTTTTTCGTATGAAGCAGCGTGCTTGCTTTTAATCTGAGCTTCTTTATCATCATCAGTAAGACTATTGTTATTCATAATAGCCAAGATTGCGTCTTTATCAGACAAGTCTGAAGCTTGTACTAATGATTTCCAGCCTTTCCAGTCTTCTTTGAAGTGGTTAGCAGCTTTAAAGTTGCTGTCAAACATTTCGTAGCGACCTAATTTTTTAAGGTATTGTTTAAACCAAGCAACAGTAGCTTCTGAACGATCGCTTGAAAGTTCTTCGTTACGATCCATTTCGCCATCAGGAGAAGCGAAAGAGTTAAAGCTAAGGCCGGTAATTTCAAACGTTGGATCTTTTAGCAAAGAGCTAAGAGAAGCAATTTGTACATCGTTATTAACACCTGAGTTTTTATCTTTAAACTTAGGGTTGAAAGTAGCATTGTTTATTAGGTAATAAACGGTGATGCTTTGTGTTTTATCAACAGGAACGTATTCATCAACTGACAACAACACGTCTTCATCAGACTTCAACATACGTGAAGTTGTGATGATACCATCAGCTAATAATCGTTGGTCGTCAATTATGATACACTGGTCAAGTTCTTTTTCATCACCTGCAATCATAAATGTTTCAGATGCTACCAGCTTTGACTTGCTCATTTTGTCGCTGTAAGCGAATTTATCTTCAAACTTAACGGTTCCGCCGGTTTTAGAATCAATTACAAGCTTTCCTTTTCCGGGAGCTTCTTCTCCTTTAATTGTTACAGGAGGACGTGAAACTGTATCGTTACTGTATTGTAAAATAGGCTCAATCTTCACAGATGCCTTTTTGTGAAATTTCTTAGCTGGAACAGTAACAGACACTTCGTATGCTACAGAGTCGCCGTGCAATTCCAATACTTTAGGGGTAGCCTCTGTTTTAACATTTTCTTGGTAGTCTTTCGCTGCCTTTTTAATGTTCGTACAAGCCGCAACAGATATTACTGCTACTACTGCTACCGGTAAATTTACCTTTTTAATGCTGAATAATTTCATAGGTTTTATTAACGTTTGTAACGTTGCACAAGTTCTAATCTCTGCAAATGTATATATTTTATCTTTAATCGCCCCAAATTTTTTAAAGAAACGTGTAAAGTATTTATTAAGATTTTAACGTCAGCAGGCCTTTGGCGTCAATTTCAGTTTTTAAATACAGTTATTTTCTTTTCAAAAATCAGTATTATTGCACAGTATGGAAGCCCCAAAGGTAGTTAGTATTAGTAATGCCAATATTTTTCAGCACAATAACAGTTTGGTTTTACACGACTTGAACCTAGAAGTAGGTGCCGGCGAATTCGTGTACCTTATTGGGAAAACAGGTAGCGGCAAATCGAGTTTATTAAAAACACTGTACGCTGATTTGCCTTTGAAAGAAGGTAGTATTACTGTTGCGGGCATTGATTTAGACAACATCTCGCGAAAAAAGGTTTCTCAATTACGTCGTAAACTGGGCATTGTTTTTCAAGATTTCCAATTGTTATATGACCGTACTGTGTTTGATAACCTTGATTTTGTGCTACGTTCTACGGGTTGGGCAGAAACAGACCGCAGAAAAAACCGTGTTGCAGAAGTATTGAAGCAAGTGGGTTTGGCGACTAAAGAACATAAGATGCCACACGAACTAAGCGGTGGTGAACAACAACGAGTAGTTATTGCACGTGCATTATTAAATAACCCTGAGCTGATTATTGCCGATGAACCTACCGGAAACCTTGACCCTGAGGTGGCAGATGATATTATGGCAGTATTAAAACAAATTAATGCTGAAGGTACTGCTGTGATAATGGCAACACATGACTACAGACTGATTAATAAATTTTACGGCAAGGTGTATCGCTGTGAAGGCGGTAAAGTGTTTGCCTCAACGGTTAGCTAATCGTGTTTACTTCTTCGAGTACGTTTTCCAGTATTTTTACATTTTGAGCGTTTGAAAACCCTTGTTGCAACAGTTGTTCACGGGCTTCAATATCACTCTTAGTAAATTCTTTCTCCCATAGTTTCTTTATGGCTTTTATGAAATCAGCTGGTTTATTTGCCACATGGCACAATTCTTCAAGCCCTGTGTTTTTTACCATCTTATCATTTACAACACAGTGCCTGCCTACAAATAGACTATTGATGAGCTTTAATTTAATTCCCGTACTCTGAAAAGTAGGTAATACGTTTATTTGGGCATTTTTTATTAATGATAGTATTTGCGAGGAGCTTGCTTTATCGTTTAGTGTGATATTGGGGTGGTTTAATATCTCTTTTTTTAACTCTAAAGATGGATTATTTCCTGCAATAATCACAGGATATTCAAGGCTTGAAAACACATTCTTAATCAAAAACATGGCAGCCTCTTCGTTTTCGCCTACTCCCAAATTGCCGTGGTATAACAGGTAATTACCTTTTCCCGTTTTTGATACAACATCATGGTTGGGGTGAAACGCGGGTAAGTACATTACTCTCTTAAAGTGTTTTGAAAAGTATTTATGGTCGTTGGGCGAAATGGCCGCAATAACATCGGCGTGTTTCAGTGATGCTTCAAACTTCTTGAGACGCTCACTCTCTAACCTGAAAAAGTATTTTTTGAAAAAATTATCCTCAACCAACTCAAGGTTTTTGTAATAATCATGCTCAATATTATGGGTGCGCACAATTTTTAACCTTTGGGCAAGGCTTTCGTGGGTTAGGTAGTAGCAGCAATGCAAGCCTTCAAACAAAATCGGGAAATCATTTTTGTTAAGATTCTCAATCATTGCTGTTGAGTTGCGGGTAGCCACAATATATGGGAGTTTGCCGTAAAACGGGTTGCGGAAAGTACGCCTTGGGTAGTAGGTAACTGTTTTGCAAATTTTCTTTAAGTCAGCAGCCATACTACGACCGTACTGATAGCAGTGCAGGTGTATTTGTATGCCTGCGGCGTGCATAGCTTCCAGTTTGTAGTATATATCCACAACACCGCCGTAATTTGGCGGACTGGGTACATCAAACGCTATTACATTAATCTCTTTCCCCAACATTATTATAAAAAGCTACCAACTTTTGTTGCTCAATTTCCCAGCACAATTCCTTTTTTGCGTGTATGCAGTTTTGTATTAACGTATAATAAAGACTTTTATTTTGGCTTAATAGTTCTACCTGTGCGGCCACCGATTGTGGGTTGGCATCAGCAAAAACCATTACATTATAAACCTCATTCATTCTTAAATACTCAGGAAATTTATTGGCCACAGTGGGCAGTTGTGCGTGTATATGATCAAAAAATTTATTATTCAGCGAATAAAAGTAACTTAAACCTGCATTCTCTGAAATATTGAGGCCAATATATGCTTTTGCAGTAATTTGATGCAAGTTTTCAGGCTCAACACGGCCAAAAAACCTCACCCTGTTTTCCACGTTCTTATCTTTTGCCCTCTGTCTGAGCTCATGACTTAAATCTCCCTCTCCTACTAACCACAGTTCAAACCCGGGCAACAACTCCATCATATCAATGTAGTGTTCAATACCCCGGGCTTTATTAAGCGCTCCTTGGTACAGCAATATATTCTCAAGTCTTTCAACGTTTGAAAACTCTTTGGTGAGCGGAGCATTCATTATCACCCCGAATTTCACTTTGTATTTTTTCTCAAACTCTTCGGCCAACATAGGCCCTACGGTATAGCAGTATTTTAACTTGGGGATAAACGTATTTGCCACCCACTCCCAAACCTTTTTAGTAGCTGGGCGGGTAATCACCTCGGGCACTTCGGTAAAATACTCGTGGGCATCGTACACAATCGGTTTGCCTTTTAATTTAGCGTTGATGAAACACGGTACAAGGGTATCTAAATCCACCGCGCTTAGTATGTCGAACCGTTTAAATAATAGATAAAACAGTAGGCGGAGGTTATATTCGATGTAAAAGAGTTTCCCTTTGGTAAAATAACACCACAAGCGGGTTTGCTCATAGGGTTGCGGCTTAACGGGAAGTGAATCAGGTAACCTACGGCCTATTAACTGCACCTTATACCCTGCAGCTGCCAATGCACTGCAAATGCGATACATGCGCTGGTCGTAGGTTAGGTCGTTTATAACCGTAAAAATTATTTTCCGTTCAGGTGTACCCATCCGTCTTTAATCGTCAATAGGCCGCTTTCGGCCATTTTTCGCAAGGCATCCGTTAACTGTGTTTGGTGTTGTATTCCGGTTGCCGAAGCAAACGCTGTTAACTGCACAGGCCCTTGTGCTAATACGTTTTCAATAATAGTGCGATATTCTTCAAATTCGTTACTATCGGTTATTTTTTTGCGGGTTTCAATGCACACATCGCACTTGCCGCAATCAGCAGAGGTATGCTCTCCAAAATATTCCAGCAACATACGTTGTCTGCATTTTTGAGTTTGGGCGCAATAGTTTATTACCGCTTGTAACTTTTGTTTCAGAAGCGTTGCCCGTTGTTCAATGGATTTTCCGTCAATCAATTCCCCGCCCCTCGGATAGTTTAGCACCAGTTGAGGCAACTCTTTTTGGGGGCGATAATCTATAATCCCGTTTTGTTGTAAACGCGCCAACCCTTTCACCACTTCGTCGCGCTTTAAGTTCACCCGTCGGGCTAATTCAGACTCGTTTATGGGTACGTAATTCTCAAAGGCACCGCCGTACGAGCGAAGAATCACTTTTACAAACTCCGTCATCACAGGGTATTTAATCTGGTACTCGTACAAGGTGTAATTATCTACCAAAAATTTAATCTTGGGCGGCACATATATATTCTCAGTAAACGACACTATCCCTTGCTGCTCAAGTACTTTTATGGTATTATAAACGTGGGTGGCCTGTGTATTGTATTTAGTAGCAAAAGCCTGTAAATCGAAATCATGACTCACTCCATCACCACTACCGTCGGCAATGTTTAGATAGGTATGCAACAGCTTAACTAATTTCTTAGCGTCGTCTGCACTTACCCGTTGTTGCTCGTATTTCTCAACGGCCTCAACTCCATCCGCAGGGCTGTATAACAGGGCGCAATAAGCCTTCTGTCCGTCACGGCCTGCACGGCCGGCCTCCTGAAAGTAATTTTCTAAAGTATCGGGGACATCCATGTGTACCACAAAACGCACATCGGGTTTGTCAATACCCATCCCAAAAGCATTGGTAGCCACTATTACCCGTGTAGTATTGTTTGTCCACTCGGCTTGGCGTTTATCACGGTCAGCATGGCTTAAACCCGCGTGGTAATACGTTGCACTTATTTTGTTTTGGGTGAGGAACTTGGCAATCTGCTGGGTTTGGTAGCGGCTGCGCACATACACAATGCCACTGCCCGCTGTTTTTTGGATGATGGACAGCAACCGCTGCATTTTGTTTTCTTCATCCAATACTAAATAATGTAGGTTATCTCGCCCAAACCCTGATTGAAATACATTGGGCGCAGCAAACTTTAGTTGCAGTTGTATATCGTCTACCACATCGGGGGTGGCGGTGGCTGTAACGGCGATAACCGGCACGTGGGGAAAGTGTGTCCGTAACTCCCCTATTTTTAAATACTCAGGTCTGAAATCATACCCCCATTGCGAAATACAATGTGCCTCATCCACTGCCATCAGTTTCACGGGCATTTGTATGGCACGGGCAATAAATAAATCCGTTTGTAACCTTTCGGGCGATACGTATAGAAATCGGTATTTGCCAAAAATGCAGTTATCCAGTTCAATGTCCATCTCCCGAAACGACATTCCTGAATATATAGCTGTGGCTGGTATATCGCGCTGGAGGAGATTTTCTACTTGGTCCTTCATTAGTGCCACCAATGGTGAAACGATAATGGTTAGCCCGTCTAAAGCTAAACCCGGAACCTGAAAACAAACGGATTTACCCCCGCCCGTAGGCAGCAGTGCCAATGTATCATTGCCTGCAAGTACTGAACGGATGATTTCTTCCTGTTGGGGTCTAAAAGTATCATACCCCCAGTATTGCTTTAATATGTCGTGTATATCGGGTTTCAGAACAGAAAGTGGCTTGCCTGATAGCAAATTTAGGGTTTAATGGAATACCTCTGTCCAATGGCGGGTAAATTGTGTGCCCCATTTCACTTCTATTGCACTGGGGTTAATGGTTTCACCTGTTTCTTGTTTCACAGCAAGTAAAGGTAAATTCACACCTGCACCTAACAACGCCACCGTAGTACCTTGTACACGGGGGTTTATTTCAAGTATTTTGAAGGTGCCGTCAACAGCCCGCTTCACTTGTACCCCAATAGGGCCGTGCAGTTGGCAGCACTCTATTATTTGCTTGCAGTAGTTTATTATTTCAGCGTTGTTCTCTATCACCCCTGCTACGCTAATGCCCTGCACCATTTTTTTGCGTAACCTCGGAATTGCCAACAGGCAGTTACCGTTGTTTGCCAAACAATCAATGGTGTATTCTTCGCCGGGCAGATATTCGCTAACCAACAACGGTGGGAATGAACGGCTGCTCAATATTTCGATAGCCTTATCCAGTTTTATGTACTCGCTGGTGGGCTTGTAATTAAACAGCAAATCAAACTCGTCTTTGGTATCGTCAATCACCCTAAACCCACGCATACCGTTTGATACGCAAGGTTTAAAACATACTGTTTTGTCAGGATAGCCCAGTTGAGTAACGGCTTGCTTCAACTCTTCAACAGTAGCGACAATGCTAAACTGCGGGGTGAGTATTCCTGCGGCTTGCAGTTGCGTGTACAACTTGCCTTTATCGTTGGCAATACTTAGTTGTTCATAAGCCGAAACGATAACCTTAATCCCCTTTTGCGCAAATGCTTGCTTATGCTCGCTAAATGCAAAAAGTTCACGAGTTACCAAAGGCAATATCACATTGATGTTGTGTTTTTGGCACAATCGTTCAATGGCTTCAATAAAAGTATCATCGGTTGCTTTGGGTATCAGTTCAAACACCGGATTAAGGTATCTGCCAACAGAATCCGGACTTGCATCGGCAACCACCACCTCAATTGTGCTATCCTGCTGCAAGCATTTTAAAATACCTGCTGCACCGGGGGCACCTCCGCCTGTCATTAATACCCTAATCGTCATTATTATTATTTTAATAGGCTATTAACCCGTCAGTCATTACCAACTTGCGGTCGGTTCTGTCTGCTAAGGCTTCGTTGTGGGTTACAATTACAAAGGTTTGCCCGAATTTATCCCGCAAATCAAAAAACAACTGGTGCAACTCGCCTGCTGATTTTGAATCCAAGTTACCCGAAGGTTCATCGGCCATTACCACATCGGGATTGTTGACCAACGCTCTTGCAACGGCTACGCGCTGCTGCTCGCCACCCGAAAGTGCAGATGGTTTGTGCCCTGCTCTTTCCTTCAACCCTAAAAAGTCAAGTAGTTCCAAAGCGCGTTTTTCAGCTTCGGCTTTGCCTGTACCTGCAATAAAGGCCGGAATACAAATGTTTTCAAGTGCTGTAAACTCAGGCAATAAATGGTGAAACTGGAATACAAAACCCAAGTGTTTGTTGCGGAATTTGGCCAACTCTTTACCACGCAGTTTGCTTACTTGTATACCGTTTACGGTCATATTGCCTTCGTCGGCATTATCAAGGGTGCCCAAAATTTGAAGCAGTGTGCTTTTGCCAGCGCCTGAGGCACCAACAATGCTTACAATCTCCCCCTTTTTAATTTCGAGGTTCACGCCTTTTAATACGTGCAGCTTGCCATACGATTTGTGTAAGTTTTGCGCGGTAATCATGTAAGCGCGAAGATAGGATACTGCGTGAAAGTTTCACCACTTTGTGGTTCTTTTCGATATTTGGGGCATGGGTAAACATGCCCACAAACAACAATTATTGCAAGGCTAAGTTAAACTACAGCCTCATCGTTCAAAGGCGGCTGAACAACTTCAGTTTCTTCTTCTTTCTTAAAGTAACGACGCTGGAATATAAATATAGCTATTACCCCAGTACTGATAGATGCATCGGCAAGGTTGAACACGGGGCGGAAAAATATAAACTCTTCGCCTGGATTGAAGGGTGACCATTCAGGATAGTGTGTTTCAATAACGGGGAAGTACAACATATCAACCACTTGCCCATGGAACCAACCACCGTGGTAACGGTTGATTTCTTCAAAAAATACTCCGTAAAAAACGCTGTCGATAATGTTACCCACTGCACCGGCTAATATTAGGGCAAGACAAAGTAAAAAGCCCCTATGACCACCGTTTTTGTATTGATGTATAATGTAGTAAATAATGCCACCTACTGCCACAATGCGAAACAATGTAAGGATAAGTTTGCCGTGCTGACCGCCAAATCCAAGCCCGAAGGCCATTCCGTTGTTTTCAGTAAAATGAAGAATAAACCAGTTGCCTGCAATGTGTTTTTCTTCGCCAAAAGCAAAATTGGTTTTTACCCAATATTTGAGACTTTGGTCGGCAATTAAAACCAATAAAACAGTAACCACAAGCCACAATGGCTTGATGCGTTTAAGAGATTCGGGCATTAGTAAAATTTATTGACAATACTTATTTATACTGGCCGCTTTTAGCTTCCATGCTCATTGTAGTATGGGGCACTGCGCGCAACCTTTCTTTGGCAATCAGCTTACCTGTAACTTTGCAAATACCATAGGTTTTGTTTTCGATACGGATAATTGCAGCCTCAAGGTTATCAATAAACTTGCGCTGGCGTGCAGCTAATTGGCTAAGGTTTTCTTTTGAGTGTGTAGCCGAACCATCTTCTAACGTTTTATAGGCATTGTTTGTATCGTCAATACCGTGGTCGTTTGAATTTGAAATCTCTTCCTGCAACGCGCTCAACTCTTCGCGGGCTATTGTAAGTTTTTTGTTTATTAGCTCCCTAAACTCCTGCAACTCAACATCACTGTAGCGTGTTTTCTCTTTCTCGTTGTTTTCCATTTTAGTTGTTGGTTTGTACTTTGCTTATAGTAACGTAAATATCTATCTCGTTTATATCAATGGTTTTGCCATTGGTTATAGTTGGGGCAAGTTGCAAATCCTGCGCCAATATTTCGGCGCAAATATAATTTTTGTACTCAATTATCGCCGGCCCCACTTGTGGATGTTCCTGCACTGCTACGTGTATTTTGTCTGTAACCTCAAATCCTGCCTCTTTTCTAAGGTTTTGCATCCTGTTGATAAATTCACGCGCAATGCCTTCTTTCAGCAATTCATCACTTACATTTACATCCAATGCCACCGTAAGATTTCCGTTAACAGCTACTTGCCATCCTGGCACATCTTCCGATATTATTTCGGCGTCTGCCAGTAAAAGACGGAAATTCTCTTCGCCCAGTTGTATGTCTAAACCACCTTCACTTTCCAGCAACCGTATTTCATCCTGTGTAAGATCTGCTACTTTACCTGCCAGCACTTTCATGTTCTGACCCAATTTTGCCCCTAAGGTTTTAAAATTAGGTTTCACTTTTTTCACCAACTTCAACGTATCATCGGTAAGGTATTCCAACTCCTTCACGTTTACTTCTGAAAGTATCAGGTCTTTCACGTGTTGCAAGTTCTCGGCAAAAGTATTGTTGCTTACCGGCACCAATATTTTTTGTAACGGTTGACGCACCTTAATGTTCACTTTTTTGCGAAGTGATAATACCATCGACGATATATCTTGCGCCAATTGCATTTGCGCTTCAAGGGTTTTATCAATCGCTTTGGTATTAACAGCGGGGAAATCACTTAGGTGAACCGATTGGCTGTTTTCTTTTTTGCTCACATTGTTCAAGTCTCTAAACAACATATCGGCATAAAAAGGCGCAAAGCTTGCCATTAGCTTAGTAACAGTGCTTAAGCAAGTGTACAAAGTTTGGTAGGCAGCTATTTTGTCTTGGGCATACTCGCCTTTCCAAAAACGTCGGCGACACAAACGCACGTACCAGTTGCTCAAATGCTCGGTAACAAACTCTTCAATTGCACGGGTTGGTCGGGTAGGGTCGTATTCGTCGGCAGCTTTATCAACTTCTTGTATTAGTGAGTTTAGTAACGATAATACCCAACGGTCTATTTCAGGGCGTTGCTCAAGAGGTATTTCATCCTCAGCAAACGTAAACCCGTCAACATTGGCGTATAGCGCAAAGAAGCCGTACACATTATACAGGGTAGCAAAAAACTTACGTTGGGTTTCTTTTACCCCTTCAACGTCAAACTTAAGGTTATCCCATGGTGGTGAGTTGCTAAGCATGTACCAGCGTACCGCATCGGCTCCGTATTGGCTTACAGCTTCAAACGGGTCAACTGAGTTGCCCAAGCGTTTCGACATTTTATTGCCGTTTTTATCCAGCACCAATCCGTTGGCTACAACATTTTTGTATGCTACGCTATCAAACAGCATTACCCCTAATGCGTGCAGGGTAAAGAACCAACCGCGGGTTTGGTCAACACCCTCTGCAATAAAGTCAGCGGGGAAATTGCTTTCAAACTGCTCTTGGTTTTCAAACGGCCAATGCCATTGTGCATAGGGCATTGCTCCTGAATCAAACCAAACGTCTATCAAATCGGCCTCACGTTTCATGGGCTTACCGCTTGGCGAAACCAACACCACATGGTCTACATAAGGACGGTGAAGGTCGATACCGTCAGCCGTTCCAAACTCGTTTACATCAGCTCCTGAGTGTTTTTTGTATGGATTGTGGTCCATTACACCCGCTACAACCGCTTTGTCAATCTCAGCAACCAACTCTGTTAATGAACCTATACAGATTTCTTCGGTACCGTCTTCAGTCCGCCATATCGGTAATGGAGTTCCCCAATAACGGCTGCGGCTAAGGTTCCAATCTACAAGGTTGTTCAACCAATCGCCAAAACGTCCGGTACCGGTGCTTTCGGGTTTCCAGTTGATGGTTTTGTTTAACTCAATTAAACGGTCTTTTACAGCAGTGGTTTTGATAAACCAGCTTGACAGCGGGTAGTATAACACGGGCTTATCCGTACGCCAGCAATGTGGGTAGGTATGCTCGTATTTCTCTACTTTAAATGCACGGTTTTCTTGCTTTAGTTTTATCGAGATGCGCTCATCAACACTTAGGTATTTATCACGCCCTTGTTTTACCCGCTCTGCTTCTTTTTCTGCATCGCTCAGGTATTGTTCTTTTACAAATTCCCCTGCAAACTCTCCCATTTCAGGACGGAAACGACCGCGTAAATCTACCAACGGAACTAAGTTGCCGCCTTCGTCTTTCACCAATAGAGGCGCTATGCCGTTTTGTTTGGCCACACGCATATCATCAGCACCAAAAGTGGGTGCAGTGTGTACGATACCCGTACCGTCTTCAGTAGTTACAAAATCGCCAACGATTACTTTAAAGCTATCGCCTTCTTCTTGAGGTAACGCATAAGGCATCAGTTGTTCGTAACGAAGTCCCTCTAGATCAAAACCTTTAGTAATTTTTAAGTTTTTTTGAACTAAATGGTTCAATGAATTGATACTTGTTTTCGAGTTTAAAACATTTGAAATTGATGTTACTTCTACAACAATGTCATCAACTATAATGCGTTGGTCTGGTTCAGAACTTGTAATCAATAAAGCTATACTCGAGTTATTTTCTTTACCCGATTTGACTAAGTTATTTATGATCTCGTTAAGATTAAACTTGCCAGTCTTTAACTCAATTATGCAATTTTTATTATCAAGAACAAACTTACCATCAAACGAACTTTTTGAAGACTTTCCTCCAAAAAACTCAGCTTCTAACAAATCCTGTATAATAAACCGTTCTAGTTGTAAATAGTCGAGATTTTTTTGAATTAGATCTTTAGCCAATATTACCCTCACAGGTTCACCTGTATATTGATTAAGGGTATCAACTACAGCATACTCTATCTTCCCTCCCACTGTCAATGCAGTGTTGCTGGGCAGTGTCCAAGGGGTAGTCGTCCAAGCCAAAAAGAATACATCGCTGGTAGCACCTTCAAACAAAAATGCAGAAGCGTCGTCTTTTATTGCTTTAAACTGGGCTACTATGGTGGTGTCTTTTACATCCTTGTAGGTACCGGGTTGATTTAGCTCGTGGCTGCTCAATCCTGTACCTGCTGCGGGCGAATACGGTTGTATGGTGTAGCCTTTGTATAGCAACCCTTTGTTGTACAAACGCTGCAACAAATTCCAGCAAGTTTCTATGTAGCTGTTATCATAGGTGATGTAGGGATTGTCCAAATCTACCCAATAGCCTATTTGCTCGGTAAGATTGTCCCAATCGGCCTTAAACTGCATTACCGCTTCACGGCAAGCTTTGTTATAGTCTTCTACGCTAATCTTTTTTCCTATGTCTTCTTTAGTAATGCCCAATGCTTTCTCAACTTGTAATTCTATGGGCAAACCGTGGGTATCCCAACCGCCTTTGCGGTTTACTTTAAATCCTTTAAGGGTTTTGTAACGGCAAAACGTATCTTTAATAGTACGGCTGATAACGTGGTGAATACCGGGCTTCCCGTTGGCTGATGGTGGTCCTTCGTAAAATGTAAAAGTAGGTTTACCATCGCGGTGGCTCACACTTTTACCAAATATGTCTTCTTCTTTCCAAAATGCTGCGACTTCCTTCTCAAAGGCAGGGAAATCGAGCTTTTTATATTCTTTATACTTCACTTGGTTATTTGTTATCTGTTATTGGTTATCAGGATACCGCACGATGCCAACCGCCTAATCGTTTTCCTCTTCCTCGGCTTCTTCGGCAAGCGGTAAAATAGGCTTCACCTTCATTTCGCGCTGCATGCGGCGTTTTTCTATTGAAAGCAGCATACTGGGTAAAATAAAAATGTTTGTGAGCAATGATACCACCAAAGCTAATGTGGTAAGTATGCCCAGCCACATCGTTCCGCCGAAGGTTGAAAAATCAAAAATACTGAACCCGCAAAACAGGATAATGGCCGTATATATCATACTGGTGCCTGTTTCGTGCAGGGTGGCTTTTACCGACTCGCGGATGCGGAAATGATGTTTCTTTAACTCAATTCTATACTTGGCTACAAAGTGGATAGTAAAATCAACTGAGATACCAAAGGCAATACTAAACACTATTACCGTTGAGGGTTTCAGGTAAATATCAAAGAATCCCATCACCCCTGAGGTTACTACCAGTGGGATGATGTTAGGTATCAGCGATATAATTATCATACGCCAAGTACCAAACAAACTTACCAGTAATAAGGTAATTACTACCAAGGCCATGGTAACACTTTGAAACAAGCTATCTACCAAAAACTGGTTGTTTTTCATAAACAGCATACTGGTTCCGGTAAGGGTCACTGCATATTCTTCTTTAGGGAAAATAGAGTCAATTTCAGCTTGCACACGCGCACGCACTCCGGGTAAACTATCGCTACCCACATCGGCCATTTGTATGCTGATGCGTGCTTTTTGGTAGGTGCTGTCCACAAAGCCTTTTAGCAGGTTTTGCGAACCTTTACGATTGGGTATGTAACTGGTGATACTACCCAAATCCAACGCGCTGGGTATGCGGTAGTACAAACTGTCGCCACCGTTATAGGCTTGGTTTGCATACTTCATCAACTCAGCAATGGATACCGGCCTCGAAAACTCAGGCATTTTGGCCAACTGGCGAGACAATCGCTCCATTTTTTGCAAAGTGCGCGTGTCTTTTACCCCGTTCGGCTTTTTAGTATCTATTACTATTTCTAAGGGCATCACCCCGTTTATCTCTTTTTCAAAAAACTTAAGGTCGGTACTAATTTTATCTTTCGCCGGAATATCGTCTATCACATGTCCCAACGCATCCAACTTAAACATTCCCCAAACCGATAATCCCATAATCACGATGGTGATAGCGTAAATTATTTTGCGGCGATTTTGTACTTGCCAGTAAATAGCATCGATAAAACTACCCAAGTATTTATTCTCAAGGTGACGGGTTTGCCTGTAGGTGGGCGATGGTAGAAAGCTAAACATTATAGGTACTGTAACCATTGAGATTACAAATACAGACATAATGCTTAGAAAGGCTACCAAGCCAAACTCTTTCATAATGGGACTACCCGAAAAGTAGAATACTCCAAATCCCACTGCCGTGGTGAAGTTGGTTAAAAACGCAGCTTTGCCAATGCGTGATACAACGCGCACCAACGCTTTGGTTTTGTTGCTGTGACTGCGATACTCTGCATGATATTTATTGAGCAGGTATATGCAGTTGGTGATACCGATGATAACAATAAGCGGCGGTATAACACCTATTACAGCAGTAATTTTGTATTGTAGTATACCAATGTATCCCAACGACCACAAAAGGGTGATGGCTACAATGATTAATGAATACAGTAGTGAACTAAAGCTGCGGAAGAACAGCAACATAATGGCCGCACATACTACTAATGAAAGCAGGGTGAACAGCTTTAGTTCTTTATTAATTTTAGCTGAAAATACAGTACGGATGTAGGGTAATCCTGATATTTGAAAATCAACGTTTTGCTCACTTTCAAACTTTTGCACAAGTTTGTCAATGGCATCAATCACTTCTATCCGACCTTTATCGTTCAAGCGGTCTTTTTTCAACGTTACACCGGTAATCACAAAGCTGCCGTCAGCTTTCACTGCCAAGCCTTTGTAAAACAATTGCGAGCGTATCACCTCCCACAAACTATCAACCTCTTGTTGCGTTGCAACCGTATCGGTGGCCAAGGGAAGCAGTCGCATCTCGCGGATAGAATCTATGCGGGTAAGAATCTGCAATGTGGGAAACGAGATAACATTTTGTACCCCGTCAGTTTTTTCCAACGTTTTGCTTAGGCGGTAATAGGCATTAAAAAAGTCTTTTTGATAAATCTTATCAGACTTAAGACCTAATAAAATTACGTTTCCATCGTCACCAAAAGTACTTTTAAACTCCACATACGCCTTGTACTCAGGGTCAGAAGGGGGTACAATTTTGGGCAGGTCATACGTAAGCTGTATTTTGGTAGCAAAATACCCCATCACAACGGTCATTACAATTGTAACAACCATCAGCAGAATACGCTTACGAAGAATAAAACTGGCGGATTTTTCCCACATTTTTTTATGAAAGGTGCAAAGGTAACATTTTATCGCATCTATACTAAATCAACCTACCCGGCAAGCACACAGCGTTTTATGCCGTTTATGCTAAAAATTTAAGTTTTTCGTTTAGCAATGTGTAACTAACCAAATAAAATTCAACAAACCCAATCCGTTTTCTGTCTTAATATTGTAGTTATGTTTAAACGCCACGCAGCACTTATAGTATTTATCGGCTTGTTCAACATTCTAACTAATGCTCAGCAAATTGGCACAGGACAATGGCGCATCCACCTCCCTTTTAAAAACACACTGGGCATTGCTGAAACCCCACGGTATGTTTATACATGGGCTTCGTATGGTTTTTACAGGTATGATAAAGAGGCGGGCGGCTCTGAACGTTTATCAAAAGTGCAAGGCTTTTCAGACATTGCCGTAAGCACCATAAAATACAATGCTGCCAACGATGTTTTGATTATTGCTTACCAGGATGCTAACCTTGATTTGGTGCACGATGGAAAAATTATAAACGTTACCGATATACAACGTGCCCAGGTGAGCGGCTCTAAAAACGTTACCAATATTATGTTTGGTAATGATGTGGCTTACCTTGCCTGTACGTTTGGCATTGTAGAGCTTGATTTGACAGAAGTTGAAGATCCTGAAATACGTGCATCATACAAAGACTTAAATATTGGTGAGGTTTTGGACGTAGCGGTGTGGAATAATAAAATGTACGCTGCCACTGATAACGGTATTTACAGTGCCCCAATGGTGGGTTTAAACCTAAACGACCCTTCATCGTGGACAAAGTTTGATACCGGCTACACTAAGTTTTTGCAACTGTTTGATAATAAACTATTCAGCGTGGGGAAAACCCACGTTAAATATTACGATGGCACCGTATGGACCGGACTTGCCGGTCCTGCTACCTATTACAATATACATTCTTCAGGGGGTAAATTGTACCTAAGCCGCAAAGATTCGCTGATAACTATTGAAAGTAATCTTTCCACTAGCGCACGTTTTATAAACATTATGAAACATGCACTGGTAGTAAATGACGGCAGTATTTGGTACACAACCGATAATGCGGGCACAATACAGCTGCGTACTGACGGTAACCTTACTTTTACCCAACCTAACGGCCCCTACAATTTACCGGTGGGCAAAATGGCCAGCATTGGAGATGAGGTAATTGTTGCGGGAGGTCTTATTGGCGGTAATTACACGTTCTCATTCAGTTTGAATGGCTACTACAGGTATGTAAACGACGAATGGGTAAACAGCTTAGATTATCCCAACCCGCAAACAGACAGCTTGCGTGATTTTTTTGCCGTAACCACCGACCCAAACACAAAAGATGTTTGGTTGGGAGCATACTGGCAGGGTCTTGTGCGTTTGCGCAACGGTGTGGTGCAAGAGGTTTATAACCCCACCAACAGCCGGTTAAAGTTAAACATCATCAATTTTTTGGCAGGATTAGCAATTGATAATGAAGGCCATTTGTGGATGAGCAACTATGGAACCGATTCGGCTCTTGTAGTGCGCACTGCTGATGGGCAATGGGCGGCAATGCCGTTGGGTAGTGTAAGTTTTGTGAGCCAAATTGTGGTGGACGACCGAAACCGCAAGTGGATTGTGGCTCCGCGCAACAACGGGTTTGGCATGGTTGTGTATGATGACAACAAAACCCCGCTGAACAGAAATGATGATTTAGGCCCTAAATTGCTAAACACCAACGAAGGCAGCGGTGCTTTGCCTGATAATCAGGTAAATTGTATTGCCAAAGACCGTGACGGTGAAATTTGGGTAGGAACGCTTAAAGGCTTAGTAGTGTTCTCAAACCCATCGAACATATTTTCTGATAAACCATCCGATGCACGCCGGATTGTTACTGGTGAAGGTACAAACGCAGGATACTTGCTGGGCGCAGAAGTAATTAACAGCATTTATGTTGACGGAGGTAACCGTAAATGGGTGGGCACTAACAACGGTGCCTGGCTGATTGATGCCGATGGCCAAACCATTATTTATAATTTTAACGTTGATAACAGTCCGCTTTTTTCAAACAACGTACTTGAAATCACCGTAAATGAAAAAACGGGCGAAGTATTTTTTGCTACCGATAGGGGTATTATATCCTATAAAGGCGATGCTACTGTAGCCAAAGAAACTCACGAAGATGTATTGGTATTTCCCAACCCTGTACGTGAGGATTTTGATGGCCCAATTTCAATCCGCGGATTAGCACAAGATGCTACCGTAAAAATTACCGATATAGCAGGTAACCTAATTTATGAAACGGTAGCAAACGGAGGTATGGCAACATGGAACGGTCGTAGTTTTGACGGTCGCAAAGCCTCAACGGGTGTGTATTTGGTATTTAGTGGTACGGATGATGCCAGTGATACCAACGTGGCTAAAATTTTGGTAATAAACGGGGGCAAATAAACCCAAGGGACTTTGTTAGTTAAAACCCGAACGATACTGCTAAAAACACTGAAATATTCTGAAAACAGTGTCATCGCCCGCTTCTACACCGAAGAATTCGGGTTAGAATCTTTCATAATCAATAACATCCGAAGTAAAAAAGCAACTATTAATGCTGCACACCTGCAACCTCTTAGCCTTGCCGAAACTGACTTGTACCAACGTGCAAATGCTAATTTGCAACGCATAAAAGAACTGCGCTGCCAACCCGTTTTGCACAGCTTATATACGGATATTGCAAAAACATCGGCAGTGTTGTTTATGCAAGAAGTTTTAAACAAAGTGATTATAGAAAAAGAAAAGAACCAAGCTCTTTTTGATTTCTTATACCACCATATCTGCTGGGCAGATGCGGTACCTAAACTACCCGCCGCTTACCCTGTGTATTGGTTGGTGCAACTTTCAAAACACCTTGGCTTTTTTCCGGATATTGATAGTTGGGAGCCTGATTCACTGTTTCTTCCTGCGCAGGGTGTTTTTACGCATGAAACCGGGCACCCTTTGTATTTTGACACCATAAATGCAAAGTACCTGTATGATTTGTGCCTTGCAAAGCCTGAAACGATTGATACCATAGGGATTGCGGCAACCTATCGCCGCCAGTTACTGGATGCTTTGCTACACTATTACCGGCTGCACATTGACGGTTTTGGCGAAGTGAAAGCCCACAAAGTATTAGCAGAGGTGTTGGCATAGTGATTGAATATCAAATAAAAAGGTGCTGATATCTTCCTTTTTTAGCTGCAAGAGTGAAATATTATTTGCAATTTGATGTAGGGATTGTATTTTTGCACTCCTTAAAAACGGAGAGGTGGCTGAGAGGCCGAAAGCACCAGTTTGCTAAACTGGCATACGGGAAACTGTATCGCGGGTTCGAATCCCGCCCTCTCCGCTCCGTGAAATAGCCCTGCAATACTGTAGGGCTATTTTTTTGCCCTCTTGCATTGGTAATTAGCCGGCTGTTATAAAGCGCATTATTTATTCACACGTTACTGTATAAGAGGTTGTTACGTAATATTATACAAAACCCATCGATATAATCTTGACTTTAATCGGTTTTTGACTAACTTCGATTCTAATTCGTTCATTGGCAAGCTATTAGATACCAAAAAGATTTGTGTACGTGTTTACCTGTTTTGTTAAGGCTTGAAAACAGCGGGGAAATGACGCAACCGAACTAGGAAAACCAATTTAAGTTATGAAAAAAATATCTACTCTGCTATTATTCGTCGTATTTGGGTTTACCTCTACGTTTTCCCAGATATTTAACGAGAATTTCGAATCCTACACCGCAAACACTTATCTAGGCCCTGCCTCCCCTGTTTGGACAACATGGAGCGGTATTGAAGGCGGTTCTGAAGATGTTCAGGTGGTTACCACTAATGCTGCCAGCGGCACAAAATCTATTTATTTCAACTCACCGTTTGGCGGGGGCCCTAACGATGTAGTATTGCCTTTTGGCGGCGTAAATAGCAGCGGTCGTTTTAAATTTACATCTAAGTTTTTTATCCCAACCGGAAAAGAAGCCTACTTTAATTTTCAGGGCGGAACCTTTACTGGCTCGGTGTGGGCACTTGAATTCTATTTCTATGGTGGCGGTACTTTTCAGGCACAGGGCTATGCTACCGGAAATTATCCCCAAAATCGTTGGTTTGAGTTGGCCATTGATATAAATCTTGATACTGACCAATGGGAGATTTTTATTGATAATGTTTCGCAAGGAACTTTTACAAACACAAACAACGTTTCATACCTTGATATATATCCTGCAAACAGCGGTACAGAGTTTTGGATGGACGATGTAAGCTATTGCAAAAACAATGCTTGCAACCCTGAAATTTCTGTATTGAGCGTTTCAGTTGCTCCCAACCCTGTTTGTACTCACCACCCTGCCGATGTAACCATTCACTTGAGAAATAATAGTGCATTCCCTGCACCTCAAATGGATATGGCAATTGATATCGGTCCTGACAGGATTAAGCACATGTTGAAACTTAACAATCTTGCAGGTGGAAAAGACACTACAATTACCATCCCCGGTTTGTTTGTATCACGTATTGCAGGCACTAATCTCACTGTAAAAGCAATTAACATACAAGGCGATCTTGTGGCTTCAAACGATACTGCATTTTCTACTGTTACAGTCAATGCTTCACCATCCAACGCATCTATTAGCAAGGGCACTCCGTTTACAACTACCAAACCATTAACATCAGGCACCGGTGGCGACCCTGATATAGTTGCACCCGGAGATCAATTGAGTTTTGAAATTACACCCCCTACCGGCTTTCCGAATTCCTCTTACAATACTACTTGGAATATTACCGCATTTTCGGTTAAAACTAACACGGGAAGGACAATAGCCAATACATACTATACATACACTAACCCATCAGGGTCTACGAATGCAAAAGCCACATTTATCCCTGATACCTTGCTTGCCGATAGTACCATCATCATTTCATTTAAGGTTCGTAACATTTCAACCGGTTGTGATTCAACTCTTTCAAGGTATATTTTTGTTGCCCCAAGGCCTAAAGCCGGTTTTGTTGCCCCCAGTGTATGCGATAAAGACATCGTTGCATTTGATAACATTTCTAAAATTGCCAGCGGTGCCCTTAATTACTTTTGGGATTTTGGCGATGGCACAAATTCAATCGACGGCCAACCAACAAAAACATTTGCTGGCCCCGGCAGTTACAATGTAAAACTTGTAGTTACTTCTCCTTTCGGATACAAAGACAGTGTTACACAAACTATTAATGTTTTCCAGATACCTACGGCAAACTTTAATTTTGTGAATGCTTGTGAAGGTGCTGCAATAACAATGATAGATAACTCAGCCTTACCGACAGGAACTGCAACTTTTGACTGGGATTTTGGTACCAGCCCAGCCAGTAGCGGCACAGGTTCTTCTGTAAGCAAGCTATACAGCTCTCCGGGTATATACTTGGTTACTTTAAACGTAACGGTAAATGGCTGTAGCTCTACCATATCCAAACACGTTACCCAAGAACCCCGTTCAATACCTGATTTTACATTTACCCCCACCCAATGTGATAACGGGGATGTTGATTTTATTAATACTTCAAGTTCTCCTGCATTTGGTTCGGCAAGCTATGTATGGAAGTTCGGCGACGGAAAAATTTCTACTGAAATAAACCCCAGCCACACCTACAACAGCTATCAAACATTTAATGTTACACTTGTTGCTAATACAACTCTTGGCTGTATAGACAGTGTTACTAAATCGGTTACTCTGCGTGAAACCCCTATTTCAAACTTCACCATGTCGCCATCAACTTGTACTAATCAACCTATTGATTTTACAAATACTACCACCACCCCGGCAGGTCATGTAAATACTTACGAATGGATTTTTGGTGATGGTAACACCTCTAACAGCAGCAGCCCTACTCACCAATATGCAAGCCCCAGTACTTATGAAATTGTGCTTAAATCAATAAGCACCAACGGATGCAGCAGTGAACACAGAACCACAGTAACCATAAATCTTAAACCTGCAGCTGATTTTATTGCAGCAACAGTTTGCGAAGGACAACCTACATTGTTTGATAACAATTCTCGCTCTGATGATAATGAGCCTTTGAGCTATAAATGGATGTTTGGCAATGGTGATTCATCAACGGATGTAAAACCTTCGATAGTTTATTCAACTGACGGTTCTTATACAGCTACACTAACCGCATTGCACCCCAACGGATGCAGTGATACAAAAACTGCTTCGGTTATTGTACACAATGTCCCTTCGGTTTCTATTAACTCAACAACAGCAAATACAGGTGATGGAGGGTACAGTTTTGCAACTAACACCACAGGTACAGGTTATACCTATTACTGGCAATTTGGAGACGGTTCAACATCGGCCGACCAAAACCCGAAATACAGGTATCCTATTGATGGGCGCTATATTGTGCACCTAACCGTAACTACAGGCGATGGTTGCGTTGCAAATAGCGTTGATACTGTTTGGATTAATGTTTTGGGTGTTGAAAGTACCTCAAACAAAGGTGCTGTGGGCGTTTACCCCAACCCATCAATCGGTAAATTCTTTGTTGATTACAGCAACGCTGATGTAGCAGCCATAAAAGGTATAACTGTTACAGATGTTTTGGGTCGTGTTGTTTCAACTCAACCTGCACAAACTGTTTCAGGTATTACTGAAATTGATTTGAGCGCACAACCCTCTGGCATTTACTACTTAAACATTAATACCCTTACCGGTGTACAAACTGTGAAACTGACTGTGAGCAAGTAATTGCTACGGTTTTAATAGACCACGAAAGCCCGTTTAGAATTTTCTAAGCGGGCTTTTGTATTTAAGCTGTGTATGGTTACCGTTTACTTAGGATCCCAAATGGTAGTTTCAGTTGGTGAAGGGCACTTATCAAAACTCAGCTGATTACACAACTTTGCCAGTTTTCGCCTTCCCACTGTGCTAAACCCGCGTAAAGGGACTTTTACATAATAGTCATCACCAATATCAACTCTGCTATGGTGATGAGCCGCGGGCAAATAAATATTGGCGGATGATAAATTACACTCAAAGCAAATACTTATGTGAGCGGCAATTTTTTTTCCGTCGTAAAACACAATACCCAAATGCGGATCGAAACAAGCCATGTTACCGCCACCGTAGCTTAGTGTATCTGTGATGTTTAAAATCAAGCTATCGGTTTGTTCTTTAGTCAACTCCTTTTTTGCTTTTACGCTACGGCTCAATTTTCCGTTTTCAACAATTTCCTGCCCTCCCCTCCCTTCATAGCTATACGCCACTACTTTATCGTACTTTAGGGTTGCAAACGGGTTATACTCTTGCAGGTTTTTGTATTGTTCCCACAAATCATATCCTTGTTTTAGCAACACATTGTACCAAAATACCGTATCACCGTTTGATATTAGTAGCTCAGGTTTACTCACCAACTCGTTATAACTGTAATAAAACAACTGTCCACTTGTATCAGTAACAGTGTGCATACCTTCATAATGCTGGTAAGTGGGATTTTTTAAAGCTGTTTCAGTACGTATTAATACAATGCTGTTGTTATCAAAGTAAAACTCAGTGTACCATACGCCCCGGTAGCTGGTATTCATAAACTGAGTAATCTTGCTGATTTTATTATTACGCAGCCAAATAAAGTTCTTTTCAAAATAACCGGGATAAGGAGTAACAAGGTATGATGAGGGGCGTTGTCCCTGGATAGCCTTATCAATTCCCTTTACTGTTTTATCAATCTCTTTGATAATAGCGGGTGCCTCTTCTTTTTGGGCAAACAAACCCGTTGCTAAACAAGCTAATACGATAAGTAATACCTTCTTCATTAAAAAAACTACTGTTAAACAAACATGATATTTAAAACGCCCAGTACAATCATCAACTTATAAAAGTTGTCTAATTTTCTAAAGTTCATTTCATCCGTAGAGAAAATCAGATAAAACATCCACACAAAAATCCCTGTAAACGATACTGAGAAGTAAAAAGCTGAGTAAGATGGATATAAATAGCTAAAAAGAAAGTAGCCTATGGGAACGCACAGCAACATTAAAGGCACCAACAGCAACTTTGTTTTTTTAATACCAAACAACACCGGAAAGGTTTTGTAGCCAAACAACATATCACCTTTAATGGCCACCAAATCTTTAAGTACCTCGCGAATAAGGGCTATCAACCCAATGTAGGTAGCGTACATCACTATCAGCTTATTTATATCCCAGTAAAAAATACATATTGATAAGAATGCGCTAACGGCTAAAAAGGATGCACAGAAATTGCCCAACAGGGGCATTTTTTTTAGTTTGTGCGAGTAGAACCAAAGCAAAAAAATGAGCAGCCCATAAAACAACGCAAGCTTAATATTAAGCACTACACCAATAAGCAGCGCAAACGAGTTACAAAACAAATAGGCATTGATGGCAAACCGCTTACTGATAATTTTATTGATTATCACATCCTCTCCGTGGTTGGCAAGGTCTTTTTCGTAATCATAAAAGGCATTAATAAGATATCCGCCGGCAATAATTAAAGCAGTGCTAAAAACAATCCAATGCAGTTGAGGCATGGATAGAATTTGCAGCATTGTATAATCTGGATTGAGAATTTTAATAGCGGTAAGGTACTGGGCAGCCGCAATAAGCAACAGATTGTACCAGCGTACTAAACTGAAAAACACAAGTGATTTGATTACAAAAACCCGTTGATTACTGGTGAGGTAAGTAGCCATTGCGTAAACAAAGATATGTAATTTGCCTTTTGTGAGGGTATTTATACTACCAACGTTGCACAATTACAGTTGTTTGGATATTAACAAAATAACAAATTGCCCACAAGCAAAGGGCGCAATGGGTCAATCTGTTATCTTTGCCGCAAATGACAAAAGCGGTTTTATTTGGGCCGGGCCCGCAGTTTAAGGGAGGTATCAGCAACTACAATACCTCGCTGGCAAAAGCGTTGGATAAATTAGGCGTTGAGGTACACATTGTATCGTGGACACAACAATACCCTGCTATTATTCCCCGTGATTTTATTGACCGCAGCAGCAAAAGCGACCATTTAGAGGGCACTAACATCAAGGTTACTTATATCACTAATTATAATAATCCGGCTTCGTGGGCAAAAACCGTGAGGCTGATTAAGGATTTGAAACCTGATATGGTGATTTTTCAGTGGGCGATTGCCCTGCAAGGATTACCAATGGGCTGGATTGCCCGCCGCTTGATGAAGACCGGTATTGAGGTAATTTTTGATTGCCACCTTGTGGTACAAAAAGAAAGCAGCACCATTGATAAGGCGTTTACCCGCTACGGTTTGCGCAAAGCCCATACCTACCTAACCCATGCCTACAAAACGGTAGATGAATTGAAAAGTACACTGCCTGAGTTGAAATATACCGTGAATGAGACAGGTGAACGTGCCAAAGACGGCACACACACGGTAATAAAACTATACCACCCAATTTACGACCTTTACCAACCCCGTCCTGATTTTGACATGGAGGGAATGAAAAAGGAACTGAACCTTAAGAAAAATGTATTCCTGTTTTTTGGTTTCATCCGCAAATACAAAGGGCTGCACAATGCCATACAGGCATTTAAAAAAGTAGCTGATAAACGCGACGATGTGAGCTTGTTAATAGTAGGTGAATCGTTTTGGAATACGCTTGACAATAAAAAACTGGCTACACGCATCAAACAAAACCTATTCAAATTTGCCAAATCGTTGTTCCTTAAAAATAGTGATAACGAGCAAGACTACCGCCCCATTGATTTGGTTGAACAACTGAACCTACAGGATAAAGTTACAGTAGTGAACCGTTTTGTACCCAACGAAGAGGTAAACAAATACTGGCAGGTGAGCGATGTGGTATTGCTGTATTACCTTACTGCTACCCCATCGGGCGTTGAAAGTTTATCGTACAACTTTAATGTGCCGGTGCTGGCCACCAAGGTAGGGCACTTCCCAGAGACGATTAAAGACGGTTACAACGGCTATCTTGCCGAGGCAAACGACATTGACAGCATGGCTGCCCAAATGGAACGTTTTATTGATAATCCCATACCGCGCCAAAACATAGCAGAAACAGCCAAAGTACTGAGCTGGGAAAACTATGCAAAAGCAATTTTAAACAGATAAGAGAAGATACCCGCGCGGGTGTATTGTCTATTGAATAATATTCTGCTATTTTCGCGCGGACATTTAAGCAACAAAATACCACAACTAAATGAATATCCACGAGTATCAGGCAAAGGAAATCCTTAAAAAATACGGCGTAGCTGTGCAAGAAGGCATAGTGGCCGATACCCCCGAGCAGGCTGTTGAAGCTGCAAAAAAAATGCAGGAAGCTACAGGAAGCCCCTTTGTGGTGCTAAAAGCACAAATACACGCAGGTGGTCGCGGTAAAGGCCGCGTTATCGGAAACGATCAAAAAGGAGTGGCAGTAGCCAAAACTCTTGAAGACGCAAAAACGATTGCTACCAACCTATTGGGCGGTACTTTGGTAACCATCCAAACAGGCCCTAAAGGTAAAGTGGTAAACAAAGTGTTGATTGCACAAGACGTTTACTACCCAGGTCCCAGCGAAACCAAAGAATACTACATGAGCGTATTGCTTGACCGTGCCAGCGGCCAAAACGTGATTGTATATACTACCGAAGGCGGTATGGATATTGAACAGGTGGCACACGATACCCCTGAAAAAATTAACAAAGAATTTGTAGACCCTAAAGTAGGTTTGCAAGAGTTTCAAGCTCGCAAAATTGCCTTTAACTTGGGCGTTAGCGGCGAAGCTTACAAACAAATGGTGAAGTTTGTGAAAGCCCTTTATGCGGCTTATGACAATACTGACTCTGCCATGTTTGAAATTAACCCTGTGCTAAAAACTTCTGACGATAAAATTATTGCCGTTGATGCTAAAGTAAATCTTGACGAGAACGCTTTGTACCGTCACAAAGATTTTGAAGCATTGCGCGATGTTAGCGAAGAAGACCCTATGGAAGTAGAAGCCAAAGAAAGCAACCTTAACTATGTTAAACTTGACGGTAACGTAGGTTGCATGGTGAACGGTGCAGGTTTGGCAATGGCTACCATGGATATTATCAAACTTTCAGGCGGTGAACCTGCTAACTTCCTTGACGTAGGCGGTGGTGCAAACGCACAAACCGTTGAAGCCGGTTTCCGTATCATTTTGAAAGACCCTAACGTAAAAGCCATTTTGATTAATATCTTTGGTGGTATTGTACGTTGCGACCGTGTTGCTTTGGGTGTGGTTGAAGCCTACAAAAAAATAGGTGATATTCCTGTGCCAATCATCGTTCGTTTGCAAGGAACCAACGCTGAAGAAGCTAAAAAGATTATCGACGATTCTGGTCTAAAAGTATTTTCGGCTATCCAGCTTAAAGAAGCTGCTGCACTTGTAAAACAAGTGATGAGCGAAGCCAAGTAATCTTTACAGATACCACTTATACAAAGAGCGGCGTGTTATACACGTCGCTCTTTTTGTTTTTAATACTTTCGCCGTTGCCCATTTATCCAAAAGTCAAAGCAAATCATTTACTTGCAGGTAAATGAACTGGTCGCAACGCCTAAAACTACTATCCGGTCCCCTCGCATTTATTATTTGCCTGTTTTGTGCGCCCCACGCGGCTGAACCGCTTACCATCCGAACGCTGGGTGTTGCTGCATGGCTTATTTTGTGGTGGATACTGGAAGCGGCACCCATAGGGGCCACATCGTTGTTACCATTAATACTATTACCTGCTATTGGCAACGGTACTTTAAAAAACACTGCCGCCAATTATGGCGACCCTGTAATTTTCCTGTTCATGGGAGGCTTTATTATAGCTATTGCCATGGAAAAATGGGACTTACACCGCCGCATTGCACTCAATATTCTAAAGGTTACAGGCACCAATGCCAACGGCATTGTATTAGGCTTTATGATTGCTACCGCCTTTATCAGTATGTGGATAAGCAATACTGCCACAACGGTAATGATGCTGCCCATAGGGTTATCAGTAATAAAATTAGTTGAAGGCACTTTAGGCCCTGAAGCAACCTCTCAAAAAGGATTCAGGAACTTCTCCAGCTCAATAATGATAGGCATCGCCTATGCGGCCAGCATAGGCGGAATTGGCACAATTATAGGCACACCCCCTAACATGGTAATGACCGGGTTTATGAAAAACCTGCAAGGGTTCGATATGCCTTTTATTGATTGGATGTATGTGGGTGTCCCCATTGTGATTTTAATGGTTGGGGCTTGTTATTTCCTAACTACCCGTTGGCTGCTCAAAAATAACTTAGGCTCATTGGGAAATACCCAAGAATTGATTGTGGCCGAAATGCAAAAACTCGGCAAAACCAGTTTTGAGCAAATTGTTATAGGTATTCTATTTGCCTTTACCGTGGTGCTTTGGGTGGGTCGCCAGTTTATTAATGAGCAGCTCGGCAGCGAGGTATTACACGATACCACCATCGTTCTCATTACAGGGTTGCTGCTTTTTGTTATCCCCTCTAAAAACAAAGAAAAACAGGGAGCATTGATTAATTGGGATGATATACAAAAAATGCCTTGGAAGATTCTATTGTTGTTTGGGGGTGGTTTTGCCCTTGCTGATGCCGTTGAAACGGTGGGTATAATAAACACTGTGGGACACTGGGTGGCAAGCATACAAGGCATTGATGCTTATTTGCTGGTTACATTACTTGCAGCGGCAGGCGTTTTACTTTCTGAAATTATGGGTAACGTTGCCCTTGCCACTATTTACATTCCTGTGGCTATGGGCATAGGTTCTTCATTAGGGTTATCCCCTATTTTATTTGCCATCCCCATTGCCATTTCTACCTCATTCGGGTTTATGCTGCCTATTGCCACACCTCCCAACGCTATCGCTTACGGAAGCGGCTATATTCACTCAAAAGAAATGCTCAAAGTAGGGTCGCTGCTCAATATTTTTGGCATCGTCCTTTTATACTTTATCACCCGTTGGTGGTTACCGTTGGTGTTCAGCTATTTGGCGTAAATTTTGATACTTTCCAAAAAATTGGTGTTACACAAAACACCAGCATTTTTTTGTTGTTTGTTATAGAAACTGTCTCCTTCATCAAGTCACCCATAAAACAGCAACTATATGAAAGTAAACACTCTGTGCATCATTTTAATTACTGCCACGCTATTATTTAGTGGCTGCGCTAAAATTATTCAAGACGAAGTTGGTGTAAAACGCACTTTCGGAAGATTGAATAAAAACACACTATCGCCCGGTTTACGGTTTTTTAACCCTTTTGCTTCTACTATTATTAAAGTTCCCGTAAGGACTATTAACCTGCAAATTGAAGCCGGTTTGCCAAGTAAAGAAGGTCTTACTATCAAATCAGAAATCTCAATCCTGTACAGCGTTAAAAAAGAAGAAGTACCTAAAATTCTTGAGACTGTTGGTCTTGATTTTCAAGAAGTACTGATATTGCCTGTCTTCCGTTCGGCATCAGCAGATGTGTGCGCTCGCTTCTTTGCAAAAGACATGCACAGTTCAGAAAGGGCTAAAATTGAGAAAGAGATTAAAGAAAAAATGATGGATGTTTTGAGTGAAAGGGGCTTTAATATAGAAGCTGTTTTGATGAAAAGTATCACTTTGCCGCCCAGCCTATCAAAGGCCATTGAGGATAAATTATCAGCCGAGCAAGAAGCATTGCGCATGGAATTTATACTTGACCGAGAACGTAGAGAAGCAGAACGCAGGGCTATTGAAGCCGAAGGAAAGAAAAAAGCTGCGGTAATAGCTGCCGAAGCTGATAAACAGGTAGTGATTATTGCTGCCGAAGGAAAACGCCAAGCCAGTATTTTAGAGGCAGAGGGTACTAAAGAGGCGAATGATTTATTAAACAAATCGCTGGGGCCGCTTACAATTAAGTACTACCAAATTGAAGCATTTAAAGACCTTTGTACCTCGCCCAATGCAAAAACTATTATTACCGATGGTAAGACGCCGTTCTTAACCATGCCTGATTAAGAAACAAGCAATTATAAATTGGCCCCGCTCTAGAATTTTCATGGCGGGGCTATTTTTTACTATATGTCGATTTGTTTGTACTACTAAACAACATATTTAAATACAAGTGCAGTTTCCCTTGCTACCCGTTTATTTAAGGTTTTATTACCCCCAATACTATCTGTACAGTACTTGTTATCTTAGCTATACTCCCTTGCTGTAATTATTTTTCAGCTTTTCATATATTGTTTAGTAATAGCAGTAAGTATTTCTTTTTGTTTTGATTTTTTTATTGAACTTGCGCCCCCTTTAGTTAAGTAAACAAGCTATTGAAAACAATTTTGGCAGCACGTAATTCAATTATAGCAACCACTTATTCATTGTTATTCATTTTATCTTGTTTCACAAGTGCCCACGCCACTAATATCGATACTCTAAGTGAACCTTTTAATGGCCGCTTTTATTTTTATTGGGGTTATAATAGAGGGATTTTTTCAGCAAGTGACATACATGTAAAAGGCCCGGGGTACGATTTTACAGTTTATAATGTTAAAAGTAAAGACCATGCTGAGAATCCTTCGCTGGTTTACCTTAATCCAAAGCTTTTTACTATCCCGCAATTTAATGTGCGCTTGGGATATCATATCACTAAACGTTGGGCAATTTCATTGGGCTACGACCACATGAAGTATGTAATGCAAAACAACCGAATGGCAAACGTTTCGGGGGTAATTAATGCTGCTGCATCAAAAAAATATGCGGGCACGTATTTACAAACACCTGTTTATCTTGATACTTCTTTTTTAAAGTTTGAACATACAGACGGACTTAATATTGTGACCATTGATGCTGAATACCTTTTGCCGATATGGAAACACAAACGAAATAAATGGAGGCTTGAAGCAACCATAGGCACCGGTGGGGTTTGGATTATCCCGCGGAGCGATGTAAGGGTTTTGAGCAAAGGATTAAACAACCGTTTCCACATGGCAGGATATACGTGGACAGGCAAGGCAGGTTTTAGGATTAATGGATATAAACGCTTCTTTTTCCAAATGGAAACAAGGGGCGGTTATATAAGCCTCCCATCTGTTTTGGTAGCCAATGATGCACCTGATATTATTAACCACAATTTCACGTTTTTAGAGTTTACAGGCATGTTAGGTATCCGCTTTTAAAATACCTTTACAATAGCTTTAACTGCCCTTGCGGTGCCTTTGCATACCCGGTTACAGTTCGTCCGCAATATTTGTAAGAATTCTCTCGTTCATGCTCTAATACATTTTCAAATGCGCCTGCGTCGGGTATAAAATCCTTTTCAAGTTGTTGAGCAACTTTGGTTAAACTTTTTAATGCTTGTTGCTTATCTGTATTTCCGATTTTCGCCTTCTCTACAGAGTTTTTCAATACCTCTATTGTCTCGTCATAAACTTTTAGCGGAACAGGAAACGGATGTCCATCCTTACCGCCATGAGCAAATGTAAAACGGGCAGGATCGCTAAACCGTGATGGAGTTCCGTGTATTACTTCACTCACCAATGCCAATGACTGTATGGTGCGAGGCCCCACACCTTCCAGCATCAATAGTTCTTCAAAGTTTTTCAGTTCGGTATTATGGGCTAATGTTAAAACACTACCCAACCTTTTCAAATCCACATCCTTGGCTTGCACTTCATGGTGGCGAGGCATTACAATTTTGCTCACCTCTGTTAACACATCTATGGGACGTTCTTTGGTAATTTCAAGCATTGCGGTTTTCGTGGTACTGGCAAAAGCATCCGTAAGATTTAAAATCTGCCCCTGATTTTTCCCGTAAATAAATGTATGAGGCTCTTCAACAAAAGATTTCACTTGAGCCGAGTGCCAATGATACCTGCGCGCCATCCCGTTGCCATCATTCATGCCCTGCTGCACCACTGCCCATTCTCCTTCGTCTGTCACAATAAATGTATGCAGGTAAATCTGATACCCGTCTTGGATGGCTGTGTTATCAACTTTGGCTGTTAGTTTACTGCTCCTAACCAACTCTTTACCATCAAGGCCGATTTTATCAGAAAACACTAACAATTCAGCAGGGGTTTGGGTTGATTGCTTCCCCTTACCACCACAGATGTATATCCCCAATTCTTTATGCCTTGGGTTGATTGCTCCTTTTAAAGCCCCCATTACCGAAGTAGTAATACCTGAAGAATGCCAATCCATACCCAACACACACCCCAACGCCTGAAACCAAAAGGGATCGCTCAAACGAGACACTACTGCCCCCTTACCATATTCTTGTGCTACTGCCTCAATAATGGCTCCGCCCAATAATCCCATACGCTTGTATAGCCAATCGGGTACTTTACCGTAATGAAGCGGTAAATCGGCATGACGAACTCCATTCATTATGTTTAATTTTAAAACAAATATATGTTAAAAAATAAAACAAATTAAGTGGGTACAAAACAAAAAAGGCCGCTAAAGCGGCCTTTTACTATATATATAAAGTATTGTGTTTATCGGTTACCTGATGGGTTGCCCACGCGGGTCATTGCACAACGGAAACCAAGTGTAGCCAAGTTTTGGTTTTCATCAAGGAAGCGACGGGTTCCGGGTGATACCCAGTATGCCCTGTCATCCCATGAACCACCTTTGTACACACGAGCTTTGTTGTTTACTAAGCTGGTTACGCTGTATTCGTAACGTTGGTCACGCTCAACATATTCTTCCTCATCCAAGTAGCCTTTGTTTTCGGCTTGTTGGTAGTTCAAGCGGTTTGGATCAGGATCAACGTTTTTATAGATAATCCTACCCAAGCTATCTTTCTCATCCACGTATCCGTCAGCATCGGTTTGTTTTACTTTAAACTCGTTACCACGGAATGGGTTAAGGTCTTCGATGTCTTCAAAGCTTAGCGGACGATACACATCCATTACCCACTCACTTACGTTACCACCCATGTTATATAAACCAAGGTCGTTTTTCCAGTAAGCTTTTACAGGAGTAGTGAAAATACCATTATCATTCAACTTACCTGCGATACCGGCCATGTCACCTGCATCACGTTTGAAGTTGGCTTGAATCTCTCCACGGTTTTTCTCAGGAGAACCTTTGCGGGTTGTTAAACCGTTCCAAGGATAAATTTTCTTGGTGTTAACGTTTTCGTACAAAGTATTACCTAAGTTACCAACGGCAGCATATTCCCACTCAGCTTCAGTAGGCAAGCGGTAATCCGGTAAGAAAATACCGTCTTCCATACGTACTTTGCGAGTTGTACCACCGGGTGCAATATCTTTAATATCATTTTTCACCAAACCTTCGTATTGATTGTTTAGGTAAGCATCAGTATTAAAGTTGTTTTCGTTGGTTTGATTGTTAAGGTCGCCCAATTGGTGGATACCTTCACGTATCAATATCATCTCGTTAACGCGGTCGGTACGCCAAGCAGCATAACCAGTAGCTTGTACCCAGCTAACACCCACAACAGGATAGTCGCGGTATGCAGGGTGACGGAAATAATATTGCATCATTGGCTCGTTGTAAGCCAACTTCCTGCGCCAGCAGTTGGTATCAGGCAATGCTTTTTGGTGAACTTCAGGGTAATCTACAAACACCCTGTTCAACCAATGCAAATATTCTATGTAGTGAAAGTTTGTTACTTCTGTTTCGTCCATGTAGAAACTTGAAACAGTAACCCTTCTTTCTACGTTGTTGTGATCGTACAATACGTCTTGTTCGGTTGAACCCATGGTGAAGTTACCACCTTGGATAAGAACCAAACCGGGACCGTTTTCTTGACCTTCATATTCAAGTTTTTGTACACCGCCCCACTTGGTATCATTATAATTCCAACCGGTGGTTTCACTTTTTGGCTTTTTACAAGCGAAAAAAACAGCAACCAGCATTATTAATGCTGCAAACCTGCTGATTTTATTTATTTTCATCATTGTGTTAAGTGTTCAGCTTTAATTTTAAACGGTTTTCACTAAAGCAAAATTATGCAAGTATAAATATTTTTTTTAAAATCCGGGACAAACTAATCTTTTCCATCGTTTTGAACTGCGCACGCACCACTCTACCGAGGCTGAAATTTCATGCGAGCCGGGCGCAGCAGAGCGCGCTGACGACACGGTAATATCATAGCTGTAACCAAATTTAAATTGTTGGTAGCGGAAACCTACCAAAGCTATCAAAGCATCTGAGTTTGGAGCTGTTTGGCGGAACCACAAACCAGCCACAAAAGGCCCTTTATTTAAATAAAACCCAATATTGGTTTGGAAAAACTTTTGTTGGGTCATGATCAAAATATTGGGAGAAATGGTCATTTCAGGCTCTTGGTTTTTCTTGGTTTTCTTCAACGGAATTACTGTTCCTGCATGCACGGTATAACGGCGAGGCAATGTAGTACCGCTATCGGTGTTTTTGAAAAACGATTGATTAGGCTCATTTATATTGTGTACTGCTACACCTGCATAAAACGACCCTGAGTAAATCAAAGCACCTGCTGAAAAGTTAGGGAACGATACTGAGTTATTAGGAAACGACTCTTTGGTATCCAACACAAATCCTTTTTTGGGCAAAATCTGGTCGCTAAAGCGCAACTTGTTAAAATCAATAGCACGTTGCATCAACCCTGCCTGAATAGCTAAACGCAAAGCAAACCTTTTGCTGCTTTTACGTCCGCCGAACAAAGCCATGTATGAGTAAACACCGCTTACAGAGGTGGTTGTTAGCAAACCGTCACCGGCCACATCACGCATGGCCATAAGCCCAACACCACCGTTCATTCCATCCACATGCTGATCAAATGAAGCAGCAAAAGTACGGAAGGTACCCGGTAGGCTTGGCCATTGGTTACGGTAGTTAAGCACCATACGTCCGCCCGCTTGCCTGTCGTCGCAAGCAGCGGTTCCTGCCAAAGCAGGGTTGGTGTATATGGGGGCTGCGTAAAATTGCGTAAACTCAGGATCTTGTGCGTTTGCTGCAATAGCAGTAAGCATTAACGCTATCACGGCAACAAAATTTTTAACGCTGTTAAACATTTTAAGTAAATATTGGGTCATATATATCGTATGTATCTTATGTGTGTAAAAACGTCATACTATACCTTTGCAATTATACGTTATTGCAACATCACATTTAACGTTTTATTTATAAAAAATATTGTTCAACTTACAAGTTACAACATGAAGACTTTAAAAATACAGTTTTTGTTAATTTTTATTGCCCTTTTCTTGAGTTCTGCTCAAGCTCAGAAGGTATTTACCATTAGCCAAACTATAAACTGGCATGTGGTGAAACCCGCTGAAGGGCAAGAAGGTAAGCCTTACATAACCTTTGATAACGCAAGTTTGCAAAATGTTGCCTCGCCTACCCCATCGTATTCTCATATCTTTGAGTTGGATTACCCTGCAAAAGTATCGGCAGAACTGACGGCTTATGAAACTGCGCCGTTGTTGCCCGAAGAACTTGCGGCCATCAACCCTGCTGATGCTCCTGATAAGTTTACCCCCACTATTTATTATTTAACACTCAACAGAAAGCCGGCAGGTCGCTTGCTGTTCATCCCTTTGATGGTAGATAATAATACGGGCGAGATAAAGAAGATAACTTCATTCACTATCACCCTCACAGCTACTCCTTCATTAGAGGCCACAACTGCCGCAGCCTATACTTGGGCAGAAAACTCAGTACTTGCAAATGGTAAATGGGCAAAATTAACAATAGCTAAAGAAGGTGTACACAGGGTTACTGTATCACAACTGGCTGATGCCGGTGTGAATGCAAACGGTGCCGATATTACTGCCATTCGTTTGTATGGTAACGGCGGAGGTATGTTGCCACAAGCTAATCTTGGGGTAAAAAACGATGATTTGGTAGAAAACCCCATTGAGGTGAAAGATTTTAACCAAAATGGTAAGTTTGACGGAAACGACTACCTGCTGTTTTATGCCGAAGGACCTAACGTATGGGAGTTTGACTATACTACATTAAAGTATAAACACCGCCCGCACAAATATGCTGACCGCAACTACTACTATATAACCGTGGGTGCTGCCGGCGGAAAAAGGATTGCCGACCAAGCTGAAGATGCTGGCACCCCAACTAATACCTCTACAACCTGTGATGTGCTTTATTTTCAGGAAAAGGATTTAGAAAACCTTTTAGAATCAGGCAGAGAATGGTTTGGTGAGAAGTTTGATAAAGTTCTTTCGTACGATTTTACGTTTGAAATACCCGATCTTGATGTTACACAGCCTGTAAGAATGCGTTCGCAGGTTATAGGCCGTTCTCCCGTAAATATGTCGGTAGCTACCACTTGTAACGGTCAACCGGTTTTGAACCACCTTATCAACGGCATTAACTTTAGCTATGAAGGTAATTTTATAGATATTCCCGATACTACCGAAGGCTCATTTTTTGTAACCGGTAATACACTTAATCTAAATTACTCGCTTAACAAACCTGCCCCAACCTGTACAGCGTGGTTAAACTTTTTTGAAATTGCTGCCCGTCGTCAAATGCGATTTAACGGGGGAGGACAAGTAATCATAAGGGATAATAAAAATATTGGCGGTGCCAATATTACCGAGTTTGTTTTTGATGATAATGGTCAAAATATTTCGATTTGGGAAATAACTTCTCCGTTGGATGCCAAAAGGCAAACCCACAGAAAAAACGGACAACAAAGGAGATTTACTTTAGAAACCAAAAGGCTGCGCACGTTTGTTGCCTTTGATGATGCCACACTTCAACGCCCTGAAGCTGTAACAGCGGTTGAAAACCAAAACCTACACGGTTTACGCAATATTGAAATGGTAATTGTGGCACACCCCGATTTTTTAACGGCTGCTGAAAAACTGGCTGAACACCACAAAGATTTTGACGGGTTGAATACCGTGGTGGTAACTCCACAACAAGTGTATAATGAATTTTCATCGGGCAAGCAGGATGTGAGCGCCATCCGTAACTTTTTGAAAATGTTTTACGACCGCCCCGGCCAAACGGATAGCATCCGTTACTTATTAATGTTCGGTGATGCATCGTACGATTATAAAGACCGATTGGCAAAGAATACCAATTTTGTACCCACCTACCAAAGCAGAAACATACACAGTCCTGTGTATTCATATTGTTCAGACGATTTCTTTACCCACATGGATGACAGCGAGGGTGAATGGGATGAAAATGGCGGGCCTGATGAAACCAGTGATATTGGAGTAGGAAGGTTCCCTGTGCAAACAGCCGAGCAAGCCCAACAAATGGTTGATAAAGTAATACGCTACACCAACAACAAAAGCTTTGGCAGCTGGAGAAATGAAGTGTGTTTTATTGCCGATGATGAAGATGGTAACGTGCACTTTAAAGATGGTCAAACCTTCTCTGGCATTGTTGAAAGAGACTACCGTAACTACAATACCGATAAAATTTACTTGGACGCCTTTAAACAAGTATCAGTAGGTAATGGTACCCGCTACCCCGATGTAAACAAACAAATTACCCGAAGGATAACCCAAGGGGCTTTAACCGTTAATTACAACGGCCACGGTGGCGAGTTAGGCTTGGCCAACGAGCAAATTATAGATATACCTATGATTAATGCTTGGACCAACCCCTACAACATGCCTTTGTTTATTACTGCTACTTGCGAGTTTAGCCGTTTTGACGACCCGGGCAGAACATCGGCAGGAGAATTAGTGCTGCTAAACCCCAACGGTGGCGGTATTGCATTATTTACCACCGTTCGATTGGTTTACCAATACCCCAACCATATTCTTAACAGAGCTGTGTATGAAAAGAACATTTTTTCACTGCACAATGGACGCGTTCCCCGTTTGGGGGACGTGTTTAGAACCGCTAAAAACAAAGAGTTATCACTAAACAGCCGCAACTTTACATTGCTGGGCGACCCTGCTGTTACTTTGGCCTACCCTTCTCAAAAAGTAGTAACTACTGAAATTAACGGCACCCCTGCCAACGGCAGCGTTAGCGATACTGCTAAAGCCCTGTCAAAAGTTACTATTAAAGGTGAAGTACAGGATCACAATGGCAACCTATTAACCGATTTTAACGGCATCGTTTACCCCATCGTTTTTGACAAAGAAAGCAAGTTGACAACTCTTGCCAACGACCCTACCAGTAACAAGCTACCCTTTGGTATGTATAAAAACATTATTTACAAAGGAAAAGCCAGTGTGAAAAACGGTGCGTTTGAGTTTAGCTTCATCGTTCCCCAAGACATTTCTTACAGCAAGGGTAGCTCAAAAATTAGCTACTACGCAAATACTACTGATGTTGATGCCCACGGTTATTATGATAGTCTTATAGTAACCGGAACTGAGCAAGGCGCACCTGTTGATACCAAAGGCCCTACCGTGAGGTTGTTTATGAACGATACCTCATTCCGTTTTGGAGGGGTAACCAATGAGAGCCCTACCCTATTGGCGTTGGTAACTGACTTACACGGTATTAATACCACAGGTAATGGAATAGGCCGTGACTTAACAGCAATACTGGATGGAGACCGTGGCTCGATGATGATTTTGAATGATTACTACCAAGCTACGTTAGACAGTTATCAATCGGGAGAAATTCGCTACCCGCTGAGCGGACTAAGCGAAGGTTTGCATAGCATTAAAGTAAAAGTATGGGACGTTTACAATAACTCAGCAGAAGGATATACCGAGTTTGTGGTTGAAAACTCTGAAAAACTGGCTATCAAACGTTTGATGAACTACCCCAACCCCTTTACTGATAAGACCACCTTTTATTTTGAACACAACAAACAAGGTAAAGAGTTGACCGTTGATATAGAGATATACACTTTAAACGGACAATTATTAAAAAGCATGAATACGGTAATACCAAATGCAAGCGCCAATGTTGACGGGCTTGAGTGGGATATAGCCAATGATTATGGCAATAATATTTCACAAGGATTATACTTATTCAGGGTGAAAGTGCGTTGTGGAAACGATACCGTTGAACAAACAGAGAAAATGGTATTAATTAAATAAGATTGTAGGGCTAAATAATATATTTGCCAATTAGAATTTTTGTAGGAATGATTAAAAAACTAATCTCCGGAGCGTTGTTACTTGTGCTTGCTGCTCCGGTATTTGCTCAAGGCCAGTTCACCAACCGTACTGTAATAACTACCACAGTACCTTTTTTGCTTATAAGTACTGATGCACGTTCGGGTGCGTTGGGTGATGCGGGCGTAGCCCTCACCCCCGATGCAAACTCAACCCATTGGAACCCCTCTAAGTATGCTTTTATTCAAGACAAAGGTGGTGTATCAACAGGTGTTACCCCGTGGCTGCGCCAATTGGTAAACGACGTAAACTTCTTGTATTTTACAGGATATGGCCGTATTAACAGCCGAAGCACTATGGCTGCTTCATTGCGCTATTTTTCATTGGGTACTATCAACTTTACTGATATACAGGGTAACTCATTAGGTTCATTCAACCCCAATGAGTTTGCAGTAGATGTAACCTATGCCACCCAGCTTTCAAAATACTTCTCAATGGGTGTAACGGGTCGTTTCATCTACTCAAACCTTACTGGTGGCTTGCAACAAAGCGGTGCTACTTCAAACTCAGGTGTTGCAGGTGCGGCTGACGTATCGGCCTATTACAGGCGCAGTACCAAAGTTGAAGGTAAAAAACTTGAATATGCTTTTGGTGCCAACATATCAAACATTGGTAACAAAATCACCTATTCAACCACTGCAAACCGCCAGTTTATTCCTACAAACCTAAAAATTGGTGCTTATGCTAAGTACATCATTGACGACCACAACGACGTAGGATTTTTGCTTGACTTTAATAAACTACTAATACCCAGCAACCCTGTATATGACCGTAATCCCAACGGTACTGCTAAAATAGGCCCTGACGGTAAACCCATTATCCTAAAAGGTAAAGACCCCAATGTGCCTGTTATACAAGGTATGTTGCAATCGTTTACTGATGCACCCAACGGGTTTAGGGAAGAATTACAAGAAATTAATATTGGTACCGGTGTAGAATATTGGTACGATAAATTGCTGGCTGCCCGTATGGGTTTCTTTTACGAACACCCTGATAAGGGCAACCGTAAATACCTAACTTTTGGTGTGGGTATTAAATACAAGGTGTTTGGTATTGATGCCGCTTACCTTGCTCCAATACAACAACGCCACCCCTTGCAAAACACACTTAGATTTACCTTGCACTTTAACTTAGATGCCTTTAAATCTCAAAACAACACCGAAACCAAATAATGCTTCGGTTACCGTATAAAAAAGCCCGAAAGAGAATCTCTTTCGGGCTTTTTCTTTTATAGTGTTTGGTTCATCCCCTCACAAAGGGATTGTATAACTTCTCCTCTCCTACCGTTGTTGGCTCCATGTGGCCGGGATACAACACCGTATCATCAGGCAAGGTGTATATTTTTGTTTTGATAGACTGCATCAGTGTTTGGGTATTACCACCCGGTAAATCAGTGCGGCCAACACTGCGGTTAAAAATAACATCGCCCACAATTGCCTTTTTACTCGCTGCATCATAAAACACAATGCTGCCCACCGAATGACCGGGGGCAAACAATACCTGCAGCTCTGTATTTCCAAACGTTACTGTATCACCTTCTTCTAAAAAACCGGCAGGCTGCGGCGAAGGAGTTACCCGTACATTGTACATTGCCAAACCGTAATGGGGTGCTTGGGTTAACCAATCTATCTCGTATGGATGGCAATACAACTCAAGTCCGTATTTTCTTGCCACAAAATCATTTCCCAAAATATGGTCGATGTGGCAATGCGTATTCAGTAATTTAACAGGGGTAAGCTGCATTTCTTCAATAAAAGCCGCAAGAGCCATTTCTTCTTCGGCTGTATAGCATCCCGGGTCAACAATAACACACTCACCCGTTTCATCGTACAGCACGTAGGTGTTCTCACCAAAAAAATTAAACGTAAAGTATTTTACCTTCATAAACAGGGTTCAAAAATAGTTGTTTCTGCTACAACCGTATGTCTATTAAATTGCGTTTACTACAACAATTTGCCCCCATAAACAGTTTATACTTATAAATTAAGTAAGTTTGCTATAAGCATGTCCATTCCTTTGCGAAGTATATATATATCTATTGTTTTACTCATCGTCTTCGGGTCTGCAAAGGCGCAAGGAGTAAATACAACTTTCGGTCAAAACCGCCTCCCGTTTAAAAACTTCGATTGGCAGGTGTTAAGCACTGAAAACGTTGACGCTTTTTATTATCAAGGCGGAAAAAACCTTGCTGAGTTTGCCCGCCAAACGGCAGAGGAAAATATCAGCGATATTGAAAACCTGTTCTCGTACCGTGTAGGTGGTAAGGTTGAAATTATTGTTTTTAATACCATTGAAGACCTGCGCCAAAGTAATACCGGACTACAGGAACAGTTATACAATGTGGGCGGCTACACCTATGTGATAGATAATAAAGTGATTGCATGGTACGACGGAACCCACGCCAATTTTGAGCAACAAATAAAACGCGGTATTGCAGAAATTATACTTAGTGAGATGATTTACGGCAATTCTATACAAGAGCGGGTACAATCGTCAAGCTTATTGTTTTTGCCGTCGTGGTTTTTTAAAGGCTTAACGGCTTATGCAGCCAACCCTTGGGATACCGATATTGATAGCCGCGTGCGTGATGGTATTTTATCAGGCAAATACAAAAATTTTAACTGGCTAAGCGAGGAAGATGCCATTGTGGCCGGCCACAGTATTTGGAACTACATAGGCGATAAGTACGGCGATAAATACATTTCTGAGATTTTGCATTACACCCGTCTTAGCAAGGGCTATGAAGGGGCTTTTACTTTTGTACTCGGCATATCGGGTGGTGCATTGATATCTGATTGGCTGGCGCATTATGAAAAGAAATATAAGGACAGTGAAAATGAACGCGAAGTACCCCGTAAACTATTAAATATCCCGGATAAGGTTTCAGGCTATCCCCATACCCAACTAAAAAACCACCCCAACGGTAAGCGAGTGGCATTTGTAATGAACAAAAACGGGTATTGGCAGGTGAAGGTTTACGACAAACGAGATAAGAAAGAATCGACCATTTTTACGGGAGGCAAGCACGAGGGCTACCAAGTGATTAATTATAACTATCCTGTATTGGCATGGGAGCCCGGTGGAAAGAACCTTGGTGTTTTGTACTATGAACGGGGCAAAACCCGCCTTGTGAAGATTGATGCCAATGAGAAAATAACGCAGCGCTATATCATTTCTGATAAGATAGACCAAGTATTGAGCTATGACTTTGCGGATAATAATACGTTGTTGATTTCGGCTATTAAAAACGGCCAAACCGATTTGTATTTATACGATTTAACCAGCGAAGAACTTACCCAACTGACTAATGATATTTTTGATGATTTATGGCCGCGTTTTAACTCCGACCAATCGCAATTGATATTCAGCTCAAACCGCCCGTACGATACGTTAGCCTTTAGTCCCAGCTTTATGCAGGATGCTGAATATGAGGGTAGTTTTGATGTGTTCTTATATAATTATACCACCAAAAACAACGCCTTGAAGCGTATTACAAATACTCCTGAGATTAATGAACTGCAACCCGTGTTTTACCTACCCGGTTTCTACTCGTTTGTATCTGATATTAGTGGTATTTATAATGCCTATGCCTGCAAAGACACTGTGGTATTTAAAGAAGGTCGCGCATTTATAAAATACGCCAATGGTCGTATTGATACGTTGCACAGTAAAATATTACTCCCAACAGGCTCACTGCAAAGCATTATTGTAAACGGTAAAACGTATTCAACTTCAGATAGCTCAATTGTTTCTATTGATGCAGCTAATACCTATGTAAACTCATACCGGTATTACCCGCTTACCAACTACAAACGCAATATTTTAGGGCGCGACCTTGCCAGTACCGATGATGCTGAATACAACCTGCTAATGTTTAATGACCGCTATCAGATTTTTGAAACCAATATATCAGAAGAGGTAGAGGCCGATGCGGAATATATAAACATTGTGCCTACAGGTTACAGGCTTGAAACGGAGATGAACTACTTTTACGGTGATGTTCCGCCTGAAACATCTATTGTTATTCCCCCTGAGAAGAAAGAAGAAGACATAGTAGTTGAGCAAGCCAATTTTACCATAGTGCCTAAAGACTCGATTGATAAATTGCCGGTGGATACAGGGAAATACTTTTTCCAAACCCGTTTCCCTGCTGATTATATACTTAACCGCAAAGCCAAAAGCGGTAGTGCGTTGCAAGAAAATGCCGTAACAGGTAACTTTTTCACGGCAATGTTCCCCGATTACTATGTATCGCAGATTGATAACAGCATTTTACATACCTATTATCACTTGAATACCAACGGACAAGGCCCAAGTCCGTTTGCCAATATGAACCTTGTGTTCCAAGTTAAAACGGCCATCAGTGATTTATTGGGCAACCACCGTGTAAGTGCAGGGGTACGTTTTCCGTTTTCACTTACCGGAAGTGATTATTTTATTGACTACCAAAACCGCAAGCACCCTATTAACTGGGAGGCTTCGTTTTTCCGTCAATCGCGCAGAAACGATGGCCCTAACATCAGTCGCCAGTTAATTAACGAAGGCCGTGTGGCCGCTAAACTGCCTTTTAACGAAACAGCATCGCTACGCTTGCACTTGCTGGGCAGGCAAGACCGTAACGTTGTGCTGGGAACTGATAGTGCTTCATTACGCGCTCCAGACGTGTATTATAACTGGATTGCTACAAAAGCTGAGTTGGTGTTTGACAACACTAAAAATATTGACATTAACTTGCCTTACGGTTCACGTTTTAAACTGTTTGGCGAGTTGTACCAAGGGGTTAGCGGCAATAACCGCCAAATGATAAACTTGGGTCTTGATTACCGTAAATACGTTAAACTTCATCATAAGATTATCTGGGCTACACGGTTTACAGCCAATGCTTCTGTGGGTACAACCAAAATGCAGTATTACATAGGCGGAGTGGAAAACTGGTTAGGCCCATCGTACAACAGCACCATTTCTCGCGGCGAAGGCAGCCAGTACTTGTATCAAATGCAGGCCAACAGTTTGCGCGGGTTTATACAAAACATACGCAACGGCAGTAACTATGCGTTGTTGAATACCGAAGTAAGGATTCCAATTGCTGCTTATGTAACTCAAAAACCGGTACGTGCTGATTATTTACGCAATTTTATGATTGTTCCTTTTTTTGATTTGGGTACCGCATGGTACGGAACATCGCCCTTTGATGAACAACCTTACAATACCCGTGTGATTGACGGAGCCGGCTACATTGTAACCCTAACGGATGCAGTAAGTCCAGTGGTTTCAAGTACGGGAGTGGGAGTGCGCACCCGCTTGTTTGGCTATTACTTGCGCCTTGATTTTGCATGGGGTATAGAAAACGGAGTTGTAAAGGATAGACTTACTCAATTCTCACTTGGTTACGATTTTTAATTGTAACCAACGGTGCAACAATTTGTTATAGACAGCTGTCTATAATAATAAATGGAAGCACATCATAAATTATCCGACTACGAACTTGAAGTTCAGTTTGGACTGTACACTTTACCTAAAGCACTTTTTACCCACGAAACTCACCTTCGATTGGCGTGGATACACATTACTAAATATGGCATGAATAACGCTATTATTAATTTATGTGCCCAAATAAAGAATTATGCCCGCTCATTGGGCTATGCAGAGAAGTTTAACCAAACCCTTACAGTGGCTGCGGTAAAAACAGTAAACCATTTTATACAGAACTCAGTATCAAACACCTTTCAGGAGTTTATTACTGAGTTCCCGCAATTGAAAAACGGGTTTAAATCACTGCTTGACGAGCAATACGGTTTTGATTTTTTGAATACAGAAGCAGCCAAAGTGGAATTCTTAGATCTTGATTTGCTACCGCAAGAATAGTAACTGCCTAAAACTTCAGGTGTTTCACCGTTATATTGTTATCCCGCAATTTCCGCAGCGAATCAATTCCTATCAATACATGCTCTTTGGCAAAATTTGCTGTAACCTTTTTATCGCTTTCAGCCGTTTTCACGCCTTCGGGTACCATAGGCTGGTCGCTCACCAGTAATAAAGCTCCGGTGGGTATTTCGTTGGCAAACCCAACACTAAATACCGTGGCAGTTTCCATATCAATAGCCATTGCACGCACCTTGGTAAGGTATTCTTTAAATTCCTCATCGTGTTCCCACACGCGACGGTTGGTGGTGTACACCGTCCCCGTCCAGTAATCACGGTTAAAATCTCTAACAGTAGTACTAATGGCCTTTTGCAAAGCAAATGCAGGCAAAGCAGGCACTTCGGGCGGAAAATAATCACCCGATGTACCCTCGCCACGTATCGCTGCAATAGGCAATATAAAATCACCAATCTGGTTTTTCTTTTTCAACCCGCCACACTTGCCCAAAAACAACACAGCTTTCGGGTCGATAGCACTCAGTAAATCCATCACTGTAGCCGCATTCGGACTGCCCATCCCAAAATTTATCATGGTAATATCTTCGGCAGTGGCCGTTTGCATGGGCTTGCCCTCCCCCATTATCTCCACCCCGAAATGTTCGGCAAACATTTCCAAATACCCGCTAAAATTGGTAAGCAAAATATATTCACCAAAATCTTTCAGTTCACTACCCGTGTATCGGGGCAACCAATTCTCTACTATTTCCTGTTTGGTTTTCATACGTTATCGTCACTAAAATACTTTTCTCTTACTGATAAATATAAACAATAGTTTATTTCGCACCACGTTAAAGTCTCAATGAAATATAAACTACCCATTATACTGTTTTGTTTTTTACTGATTTGTTGCAATAATCCTGCTAAAATCAGCGACATAAAGGATAGTACATTAAATAAAGACAGTATAAAAGTTATAGACTCATTAACTCCCTTTGAAAAGATAGAGGCTACAATACCAAAAGATATACAACCCATTATGGGGCACCGTTTTTTTATTGAGGGCGATTTTGATGGCGACGGCAAAAAAGAAAAACTAACCGAGCATTATACCAGCAGTGCGGATGGAAAGGAAACTAATAAACGTTACAGCTTAATTGAGGACAATGCGCAACTAATTGCATTGCAAGACAAAAAAGAACCATACAGCTATCTTTTAAGCAATAATAATAAGATAGATACATTTAGACTAGGAGAAAGAGGTAATGGACAGTTACTGGGACTATCACTACTACGAAACGAGGGCGACCTAAACGGCGACGGCAGGGATGAAGTTTCATACATACGCCAATATGCTGATTGGAGTTCACTTAACTCACTACACATAATAACTTATGCAAAACAAGGCTGGAAGGAACTCTATGCAACCATTTGCTATGATAGTGATGCTCCTGAGCTGTATGATATTGATTTGCCTAAAGAAAGTTGGAACAAGCCCATTTATGTAAATGTAAACCTGCTAACAAATTACAAAAGCAGAGTTACCAAGATTAAACGCGGTGTAATTGCAGTACAAGCCTACGGAGAAGGAATGGCTTATGAAACTGTAGATACAGTAAAACTGCCCTTAAAAATTAAATAGGTCAACGATTTGGCGCAAAAGGACTTGATAATTTTTCTTAACTTTCCTAACCTGAAAATGTTTAAATTTTAAACAAACCCGCTTTGTTTGCTGTTAAATGTGAACTGAATTATGAATACCCAATTACCTCCTTTGGCAGAGCGGTTGCGCCCGCAAACGCTGGATGAATATACCGGACAGGAACACCTTGTAGGCGAAGGCGCTGTATTGCGCAAAGCCATTGAAAACGGAACCGTACCCTCGCTGATTTTTTGGGGACCTCCGGGGGTGGGCAAAACCACGTTGGCACAACTGATTGCCAATTATATGGAGTTGCCGTTTTTTGCCCTTAGTGCCATCCAATCGGGGGTGAAGGAAGTGCGCGCGGTGTTTGACCAAGCCGATACAGTGGGTAAAAGCATTTTGTTTATTGACGAGATACACCGTTTTAATAAAGCCCAACAGGATGCTTTGCTGGCGGCGGTAGAACGGGGTAAAATAATACTGATGGGTGCTACCACTGAAAACCCTTCGTTTGAAGTTATTTCGGCATTACTATCAAGGTGTCAGGTGTATATTCTGAAATCGTTGGGCGATAAAGAATTGGGCGAGATATTAAACCGAGCCATTGCTACCGATGAAGTGCTAAAGACACTGGAGATTGAGGTGCAGGAAACGAATGCTTTGTTTCATCTGAGCGGTGGCGACGGACGCAAGCTGTTGAATTTGCTTGAGCTTACTATTAACCAACAAACGGGTAACGAGCGGGTGGTGAGTAACCAAGCGGTAATGGCGGCGGCGCAAAACAAAATGGCGATGTACGATAAAAGCGGGGAGCAGCACTACGATATTATTTCGGCGTTTATAAAATCGATGCGGGGCAGCGACCCGAACGGGGCTTTGTATTGGCTGGCACGTATGCTGGAAGGCGGCGAAGACCCTAAGTTTATTGCCCGCCGTATGGTAATTTTTGCCAGTGAAGATGTGGGCAATGCAAACCCCAATGCCTTGCTGCTGGCAAGCAGCACTTTCCAAGCAGTTACGCAAATTGGTATGCCTGAGGGACGTATTATCCTATCGCAAACGGCGGTGTATTTGGCCAGTTCGGTTAAAAGTAATGCTTCGTACGTGGCTATTGGGGCGGCGGCTGAATTGGTGCGCAAAACGGGCGACTTACCCGTACCGCTTCACTTACGCAATGCAGTTACCAAACTGATGAAGAATATTGGCTATGGGAAAGAGTACAAATATGCCCACGACTATGATAGCAGTTTTGTTGAAATGGACTTTTTGCCCGAAGCCATTAATGGCACTAAACTTTACGACCCCGGCAACAATGCCCGCGAAAATGAACTTCGCAAATTTTTGAAAGACCGGTGGAAGGATAAATACGGGTATTAGGAATTTATGATTTTTGATTGATGATTTGAGATCATATCAATAATGCTAAATGATAATTGTAAAATATCAACTCACCACCAGCCTGAACCCCTTGCGTTGGACGTTAATAATACTGATGGAAGCATCGGGTTTAAAGTACCCTCGTAATCGAGTGATGTACACGTCCATACTGCGGGCTGTGAAATAGCTGTCTTCTCCCCACAACTTCACAAGGGCCTTGTGCCTTTCAAGCAAGGTTTGTCCCTCGTTGCAAAGCAAAGTCAACAGTTCAGCCTCTTTCGGAGATAGATTGATAGTGTTTCCCAATCCCTGCAACTCACGGGTTTGGGTATTAAACACAAAACCACCTATGGCTATTTCTTCGTTCACTTGTGCATCTTCAGAAGTTTTGCGGTTACTCCTGCGCAATAAGGCTTTAATTTTTTGCAGCAATATCTCACTGTCAAACGGTTTGGTGATGTAATCATCCGCTCCCACTTCAAACCCATTTAATACATCGGGTTTCATGCTTTTGGCCGTGATAAAAACCACGGGAACCATGCTGTCAAACCTCCGTATTTCCTGCACCAACGTAAAACCGTCTTTGTAGGGCATCATCACATCTACCAAGCAAATATCAAAACTGCCTGCCCTAAACGTGGAATACCCCTTTTCGCCGTTATCGCACAGGGTAACGTTGTATTGGTGCATCTCTAAAAACGATTTTAGCACCGAGCCGAAGTTCACATCGTCTTCAACCAACAATATGTGGGGGCTATCACTCATTTATTACAGGCAAACAAATGGTTACTACGGTTCCTTTATTTTTTGTGCTTTCAAGCGTAATAGTGCCTTTATGCAACTGCACAATTTGCAAGGCATAACTTAACCCCAACCCAAACCCTTTGGTGTTGTGTATGTTACCGCTTTGGGCACGGTAAAACTTATCAAACACATGTTTTTGCTCTTCTTTGCTCATCCCTATTCCTTCATCGCTAATGCTAATCACAACTTGCCCCCCTTCATTTTTAGTGGCTATGTGCAGCACAGGTTGCCCTTCAGAGTATTTCAGCGCATTATCTATTACGTTGGCAAACACATTGGTAAGGTGCAGCGCATCGGCCAATACATTGGGAATGGCAGCTGCAAAATCTGTTCTAACATCAGCCTGCTTGGCTTTCAATTGCAACTCAAAATGAGCCTGTGCCTGCTCTAATAATGTATGAACGTTTAGCACCCTCAATGCCAGTTTCACTTGCTGTTGCTCCAAAAGTGCCATTTGCAATATGGTTTCCACCTTTTGGTTCATGTTCAGGCTTTCCTGCTTAATGATTGTGGCAAAATGCACCACTTGTTCGCTTCCTGTTTCTTTAAGCGCATCGGCAGCAAGCCCGATGGTTGCGATGGGAGTTTTGAACTCATGGGTCATGTTATTGATAAAATCGTTCTTTATAGTGCTGATTTTCTTTTGCTTCAATATGGTGCGAATGGTTAGCCAGAAGGTTACCATAATAAATAGCACAAAAACCGCCGAGTGGATAAGCACCCGCAACGACGACGACCACATTTTACGGTTTTTATCAGCCTGCGGTATTTGTACCAACAGTTCGTTGCGGTGCAGGGCAAGGCTGTAGGGAGACATAGCAGCTTTATAAATATTAGGGGCATTCTTGTCAAAATTTTCAGAGTGAAGCAGTAGTTCCCCGCTATGATTTTTTACGGCATACTCAAATCCTGTATTGATGCCGTTTTGTTCCAATGCATCTTTTATGGTTGAATCAATGTTTTGTTGCTTCAAACTCACAGCAGTGTGCAATGAGTCAACACTTAAGTCAATCAAAATATCATCAACAATACTATCAATGCGTTGTTCCCAAGTTCTGGCCTCGCTTTGGGTATCAAAATATAATATCTGGGCTTTGCGGGTTATGTTTTTATAACTTGTATCGTTGCCAAGGCTCCTAATTTCAACTATTGAATCGCTTTTAATGATATTTATTTGTGCGGTATCCCGAGGCAAACCTTCTTGCTGAGTGTGCCTGCTAAACACTTTATACACTTTCTGTTTTTCCATCTTAGCCACTACTTGTTTAAGCGCTTCGTTAACCGCATAGTCAAAATTTGATTCGCTGATGGCTAATGAATTCCTTATCCAAATACCTTGTGAAAACAATACTGCCAACACACACAAAAGGCTAAGGATGATTATGATATTTATAGTTTGCTGTTTCAACATAGCAAAATTAGTATGCAGGTTTGCCTTTGCCATGCACTTTAACTTTTCGTTAACAGGTTTTATGTTTTCATTAACGTTTCGCCTTTTGTGATGCCAATACTTTTGCTACCGTATAACTAAACCATTAAAAGTATGAAAGCATTAAAATTATTACGCCTACTTGTACCCATTTTGCTGATTAATCACTGTGCATCAAGCATAAAAGCGCAGCACCAACCGAATGAAACAAAAGAGCAGTACCGCATAAAAATTGTGGTGCAAGAAAACGGTGCTACCAAGGTTATTGATACCACTTTTAGTAACCTTACTGATTTGATGAAGTTTAAGGAATTGGAAGGCCTGCATAAAGCATTTGGCGAACAACGAAACAGTAAGTTGCTGACCGAGGACATTTTTATTGAAAATACTGATTCGTTAACGGGCATGAAAATGATGATAAAAAAACCATTACCGGGTGAAATGGGCGACGAGCCTTTTACCATTAAAATTGAGGGCGAAGCATCTGAAGAACATAATGTAACAATCATCGGTGATGACACTACTATTAAACACAATGTGATAATTAAGCGCATGCATACCGATAGTTTGCACGATGTATTACAATTACTGCCCGACGGGATTGATAGTAAAATACTAGAAGGTGAGTTGAAAAACCTACCGAAGGGAGCCGAAGTGCGCGTGGTGAAAATTATTGCTTTTATAAACCTTGAAGAGCCTACTAAAGAGGAATTGAAAAAGAACAGTAATACCGAGATTAAAAAGGCTGCAGATGAAAAGAAATTGACTGTGAACCAACTGAACGTGTACCCCAACCCAAGTAACGGAAAGTTTGCATTGGATTTTGAACTGGCTGAAAAAGGCAAAGCTCAGTTGTTGGTTACTGACTTGCAAGGCAAAGAAATATATAAAGAGGAGTTTGTGAACGAAGGTGTCGGACTACAAACCCGTCAACTGGATTTAAGCAACCATGCGGGCGGTTTTTACTTGCTAAAGATTAAAAACGGCGATAAGTCGCTAGTGAAAAAAATTGTTCTTCAACACTCGGCAGAGTAATCGCCCACTCAATAGCATCTAAACGAAAAAGGCGCGAAACATTAAATGTTTCGCGCCTTTGTATTGTTCTTTACCCGTTTAGTAACGTATTATTTAGCCTTTACCGACTCTGCGGCTTCCTGTTGTTTCTTTTCTTCAATTTTTACAGGGTTAAACTCGTCGCGCAACCAACTCTCAACCTCTTTGTAGGTAAATGATATTTCAATTTTACCCAGTGCATAAGCAGCTACTTCGTAAGGATTGTAATAAAATTTCACCCCTTTTTCAGTAAGAATAAAATTTTGCGGTAACGTAAACACATTGTCTTTAAACCAAAAGCCTTGATCCTCAAGGTTGCTGCCGGCGGGTAACTGCATTTTACGTAAAAACTTTTTCTCGGCCATTTTAGTGATTGTTGCCTGATAACCGGGTTTAAACACATCGGTAGCAGTCATGCGTGAGCCCGAACCGGGATTAAAGTGATAGTAGTTTACAAACTGATTAGGGTGCGCACCGCCTGCATAGCTTTGCTCGTGATGAGCTAAAGAAAAAATACGCGGGGTGTTTTCATAAATGGTGAAATAACGGCTGAAATACCAAGCAGGTGTATGGCTTTCGCCTTTACTGCTGTTCTCGCGCTTTGCTTGGTCATACGCATCAAAATAAGGCGCCAATAAGTCGTTGATACCGTTTGCAGGCTTATCACCAATCAACGGGCTGTATAGTTTTTGGCGGATAAAATTATTTACAGAATCGGATACCTGACCGTGCAAACGTGCCTCAATAACCGGAAAGCTTGATTTAAAACTTGCACAATCAGCAGTATCGCTCACACAAACACTACTTGTTTTATTAAACCCTTGCACCAAGTAAAACAGCGTGTCGGATGGCATTAAGTCGTGCATGGTTGAATCGGGTATTTTTTCAGCATTATCACCATGCGTTAAACCGCCTTCGGGCCTATCAGGCTCACAGGAGGCCATCACGGCCACGGCCGCTATTGTAACCAGTAGTTGTATTTTGTTCATTAGGTATTTTGGATGTTTTTAGTTTTGCGCAACCCTCAAATGTTACTCCGCCAAATAGCACCTTGGCGTTAAATCGGCTTATTTTGCCAGTAGGGTTCTTACAAGGTTTTTCAGTGATTATTAGTTGAATATCTTGAAAATTTTCGTTGACGGCGCGAGCATAAAATATGCGCCCTATGCCTGCTGAATCGCGGGCTTCGGGTTGGGCTAATGAAAAAAACACCAGCGTATCGTTAGGCATTTTGGCAGTAAATTTTATGTCTTGTCCAAAAGTCAATTCCCAGTTCTCGCCGTTGCAATCAAATACTGCATTTCCGGTTTTTACTTTGCAGGCTTCTTTAGGTGCCTCAGCTAGAACTGCTACCACCTTTTTCACGTTCATCACGTTATCGTACGATGCTTCCACCCCTACTGTCGACGGAGGTAATAAATCCCCTTCAAGGGTAACAAAAACAGGCTGGTAAGCTTCTTTGGCAACTTCTTTCAATTGCTTGGCCAACTCGCCAGTAGCATCCTTCAACCAATATTCTTTACCGGTATTGCAATCGGTAAAAGTGGTAAAACCTTCCTCCCAAACCGCATACCCGTTAAATTGTTTTACGGCATTTTTGCTGCCTTGCTTGCAGCCATAGGCTAATAAAACACAGCCAATCAGTAAAAGAAAATTCCTAAGCATACAGTTTCAAAAATAAGGAGTGGCACTACTAAAACCAATAACAAAAAAAGCAGGCTGTGTAGCCTGCTTTTGGGTTAGTAAAAGCACGGATATTTATTGTTAACCGTGCTTTATTATTAATTACTTAATTATTACACCGGTAGCCTCAAATTCATATTCAACTTTTGGTTCGGTAATCTTAGCAATCTCTTCTTCGCTTTTGCCTTCATCTTTAGCAAGATGTTTCAAACGTTCCACATCGGTTGTTTTGGTTTTCAAAACACCTTGCGCAATAGCCGTTTTTCCGCTGGCATCTTTAGGAATTGAGAAAGAATGGTCTTTGGTAATGATGCGAACAAATTTCTCGCCGCCCAAATCCAAATTAAACCAGCAGCCTTTGCTTTGGCAAACTTTGGTAACGGTACCGGTTACTTTTCCGGTTTTGTCAGCTTCGGTTGCAGTAGCCATAAACTCAGCAATAGGAGTTGCGGCATCAGCGGTTATGCTTTGGTCGCCAAAAGTACCTGTGCTGGGTAGTTTTTTTTCGCAAGCGGTAAATGCAGCAAGGGCAGCAAACAATATCAATATCTTTTTCATATGGATTAAAAATTTAAATGGCGCAAAGGTACAAGATAGTACCTCTACGCCATTTTTGGTTAACTATTTTTAGTAGATGGTTACTTTTTTACCACCTTTTACAAGATTAAGTTCTTTGATGATGTTGGTAGCACCGGCCAGTTTATCAATAGTAAACAATACATAACGTATATCTACGCTGATAGTGCGTTTGTAGCGGGTATCAAATACAATATCGCCGCTCATTGCTTCCCAGTTACCGTCAAATGCCAAACCAATCAATTCACCTTTACCATTCATTACAGGGCTACCGCTATTACCGCCAGTAATATCGTTATCAGTAATAAAGCAGGTAATCAATTCTCCGGTAGCTTTATCAGCATAGGCACCAAAGTCGTTGTTACGGTTTAGTTCCAACAATTTTGCAGGTACATCAAACTCGTCATCACCGGGTACATATTTCTCTTCAACACCGTCAAGTGTAGTAAAGTGCTTATACACTACCGCATCTTTTGCAGTATATCCTTTTACCGAACCGTAGGTTAAACGGAAGGTGCTGTTAGCATCAGGATAAAAGTTTCTGGTTGGGTCCATTGCCATCAAGCCTTTAATGTACAATTCACCTTCTTTGGCGGTAGCTGCATTAAATGCATCAACACGGGCTTTGTAGTTCTTATCGTAGTTATCGTTAAATGCTTTTACAAGTTTGTAAGCAGGGTCGGCATTCAAAGCTTCCAAGGTTGGGTTGGCCAAAAATGCGTTGATTTTATCTTGCGATACCATCATGCTGTTTGCCATAACGCTGGCGGCATATTTAGTAAACGCTTCATCAGCACTAACACCGGGGTATTGAGCCAAAATTTCACCCAAAATTGCTGGATGTTGGTCTTTAGGAATATCTGAGTAGAAGTAGCCCAACATTGCAGCCAATATGTTTTCCTCTACCGTTGGGTTGTATAGTTTAAAGATAGCTTCTGTGCGTTTTTTCAAACCATCAACGGCTTTAGTTTTTGCATCTTCTTTACCATCAACAAGGGCTTTATCCAAACTTGCAAAACCTGATGCTTGATTAAGAATGATTGAACCCAAGATACCTTCGCTCAAATAGGTACGGTGTGTACAAATAGGCAAGTACTCAGCGTAGGCTTTATCAATATTATTGAACAGGTTAGCATACTCGGCTTTGCCTGTTGCCCATGTTTTAAACTTAGCTTCGTCGGCTTTCTTTTGGTCAACTACTTTAAGACGTTTGATTTGCTCGGTTTGGCCGATGAAGTATTTCCAGTAGTTAGCAATCTGTGCATAACGTGATGATAGTTGAATACGAACAGCAACGTCTTTGCTCATTTGTTGCTTCATCAACTCAAGCCTTTTTTCACGCAATTTCACAATGGCAGGGTTTACTTTATCAATTGCCATCTGGATACCCATTGCGGTTTCGTAGCGGTTGGTACGACCGGGGAAACCCATAATCATAGCGTAATCGCCTTCTTTAACACCATCCAATGAAATAGAAAGTGAGTATTTGGGTTTGTAGGGTACGTTTTCGGTTGAGTAATCAGCAGGTTTGTTCTCTTTGTTGGCGTAGATACGGAACATTGAATAATCACCGGTGTGACGTGGCCACATCCAGTTATCAGTATCACCACCAAATTTACCAATGTTTTGGGGAGGAGTTCCTACCAAACGAACATCGGTAAAGCGCTCCATTACATATAGTATGTATTGGTTGTTTTTAAAGATGTCTTTTACAAATGCTTCGTAATGCGTACCGTTGGTAGCCCTTTTAGCAATTGTATCGCTTAGTTCTTTAATTTTTCCGGCTTTTTGCTCATCGTTCAAGCCCATCAAAGCAGGCATAATTTGCGATGATACATCTTCCATACGCACCAATAGTGATACGCTAAGACCGGCGTTTTGTTTTTCTTCAGCTAGTGTTTTAGCCCAAAAGCCATTGTCTAAGATGTTATCTTGAACGGTACTGTGTGATTGGATGGCTCCGTATCCGCAGTGGTGGTTAGTAAGTACCAACCCTGTGCCTGATACTATTTCACCGGTGCAACCGCCGCCAAACCAAAGTATGGCATCTTTCAGGCTGGCTTTATTTACGTCATAAATCTGCTCTGGCTTAAGTTTCAAGCCCAGCTTTTTCATTTGGTCGTAATTGTATTTTTTTAGCAAAATGGGTAGCCACATTCCCTCGTCAGACGGTTCGAACGAGGCATTAGCAGCAAGCATGCTAAAGGCTAAGAAAAGGGATAGTACTAATTTTTTTATCATGGTAATAACAAGTTAATGGGCGACAAAAATACAGTATGTAAGGTTAGCCTCAAAAAAGCTAATCAAATTTCGGTGAAAAGGGGCTCTTCTTCGTTGTAAGTACCCAAAAACGACGGGTAAGCAATACCGCTGAGATTGTAAGTCCTATGGTGAGGCCGTACCAAATACCTTCAACCCCTAAGTTAAAATTAAATGCAAACACGTATGCTAAAGGCAAACCTACCGCCCAGTAAGCAAATAGTGTAACTACGGTTGGGTAACGCACATCGGTAACACCCCGCAATATACCCAATGCAACGGCTTGTGCCCCATCTGAAAATTGAAACAAGGCAGCAATGAGCAACAACGATGATGCGTAGGCCATTACATCGGCCTGTTTGTTGAACAAGCCAGGCAAGGTTTGGTTAAATATCAAAAATATTGAGGCCGTTATTGCCATTGAGAAGGTAACCCATATAAGTGCCGAATAGCCTGCGCGTTTAATGGCACCTAAATTTCTGTCGCTAAACGCTGTACCTACACGTATCGCTCCGCCAGACGAGAGTCCGACAGATATCATGTAGGAAACTGCGGCCAAATACAACGCTACCTGATGGGCAGCTGATTGGTAGGGGCCAATCCAAGTGGTCATTACATTGGCGGCGGCAAAGGCTCCAACCTCAAAAAAGTATTGCAACCCTGATGGTAAGCCAATTTTGAATATTTGTTTTAATTGTGGTGACGCAAGGTTAATTCCTTTAGGCATTACTCGGTATGCCGCTAATAGTTTTGAGCGAAAAACGTACACTAATAGCGCAACAAATATGAAAACACGAGATATGACAGTGGCGTAACCTGCTCCGTTTAATTCCCATGCAGGGAAGCCCCAGTTTCCGTAAATAAATAGCCAGTTCAGAAATATATTCAACACTACCCCTATCAGGGTAATTACCATAGCAGGTTTGGTGTATGAGAGGCCGTCGGTAAAGTTTTTAACTGCCAGCCCTGCCAGCATAGGGAATGTGCCCAGCGTTATAATAAACAAATACTCACGCCCCATTTTCTGTATCAACTCGCCCTTTACAAACAACTCTATGTTATCAATCATCAATAACAAAACAACTGTAAGCAAAACGGTTATAAGAAACGAAGCGACCATGCTGTACTTTAGGTAACCGCCACACGCCGCGACATCATCCTTTGCTTTGCTAATGGATACCAAAGTAGAAACAGCTAACATAATACCCACGCCAAGCACCGTAAACAAAAAGTAAATTGCATTACTTACACCTGCTGCCGCTACTGCCATTGCACCGTATTTTTCAGGCTCATCAGGATCAAAGTCTGTAGACTCCATTGCTCCTACCATTGCATTATCAAACAAGCCCATTAAAATATTACCCAGCTGACCTATAATAATAGGCAGACTGAGCAAAAAGGTTTGCTTGATATCGCTGCGGTATTGTTGCCAAAAATTTTGCATGACTTGCCTTTACTAAAAGGGCGGCGAAGTTACTTTTTTTGGTGGAAAATAGCAGGTTATAAATTTTTCATAGTTTCAAGATTTGGAAAACCGCTAAAAATGGCTATTATTGCTTTACACTTAAAAATATTGTCTATGAAAAAGTTAATCAAATCAACATTAGTTTTGTTTGCTGCACTTAGCATTGCTTCTTGTTCACTAACTGTTCCTGTAGCTGCTACCAGCAACGAAGTAGGCTCAAAAGTTGGTCGTGCCTCAGGTGCTTGTTATCTAGGTGTATTGTGTTTTGATGCTGACGCCAGCATTATGTCAGCAGCTAAAGATGGTGGTATTTCTAAAATATCTACTGTTGACTTCAAAACCTTTAACATCCTTAACCTTTACATCAAGTACGAATGTATCGTAACCGGTGAATAATTATTTACCGTTTAGCACAAATACCAAAAAAGAGTAACAGCATTGTTACTCTTTTTTTATTTTGCCCCAAAAACTAGTTGCAATGAAATTAATAAAACTGATAGCCCTTTTTGCCGTTGTTGCTTTTGCCGCTTGCAAAACCAAAACTAAAATGAACTACGGAATGATTGGCTGCTATGTGCTTGCCAGTGATGAAAAAGAAACAGGAGTGAGTAAGGAGGCTTTGAAATTATATGACAGTGTGTTGCGTGTGAAAGATGTGCAAAGCTATATTAATAAATTAACGGTTACGGATGAGGGCAAACGCTACTTTAGCTTTGTATTGGGTGATTTGCCCGATAAAATAGCCGAGAAAATAAAGGCTGACAGTTCAATTACTATTGTTAACCAACAAGTGAAAGAAATGGATAGTACCCAATACCACTGCTATAACATCCTAAAAACCAACGGACAAAACCTTGTTAAAATACACTTTAAGCAAAAGAATTTAACGAACTCGGTATTAGTAGATGCAGTATTTGATAAAGTTGAAACCCGCGATGAGTTCTATAATAATGTTGACGCCTTTTTTAAACAAATGATTTGTGAAGATGATAAGAAGAAATAAAATTCTGCTATGCCTATGCATGGCTGCTTGCTTTTGGTACTCATGCGGAGGATTGCGTGTAACAGGAAATGGAGGAAAAATTACACAATACGCAGAATCGTATTTTAAGGGCGAGGGAAAAATGCTTTTTTATATTAAGCCTATTGATTTCAAAACTGCTGACGGAAATAAACTAACTGCTGACTATACTTACATAAAGGGCGATACTGTAAAAAAAGATGTTGTGATTAACCTAAGCATTTACGGAGAGCCTCCATTTTCTGTGGCCGACTCTGTAACTGTGGTGTATAGCAACGGGATTACTTTTACCGATAATACCATAAAGCATCTGTTTAACGAGAACTTTAAGAAGCATAAGTTTACCCGCCAAAGTATTGATATGCCCGGCGATAGACTTGCCGACTACTTCCAATCAAACGAGGTAAGCTTTATTGTTTATACGAAGGGAAAAGCGGTAGAATATAAAGGTGCTAAACAATGGAGAAAATCTCATACTAAGATTTACCAGATAATTTTTTGGTAAGCATTATTTGCAGCCTAACCGCTTCATACCGGCTTTGGCTTTTTGCAAAATACTGTTGCGGTACTCTTTGTTTTTATAGTCTGAGCATTGCTTATAGCGATTGCAAGCGTTTCCGTATTCGCCTTTGTCTTCGTGTATATTGCCCAATAACAAACAGCTATTGGCCGCATAATACACTGTTAAATCTTTACCATCGGTCATTACTTTTTTGTACAACTCAATAGCAAGATCGGTTTTACCCATCTCGTGATACACCCTCGCTTTGCGGTAGTTGTACTCCAGCTTTTGCTCAGCAACGGAATATCTTGTTTCTGCAACACTGTTTAGTGTAGCCAAGGCCTTATCGTTATAACCACCGTCAAAAAATAGCATTCCCTTTAATAGTATTTCATCTATTGCTACGCCGGCTTTTGCCTCCTTTTGTGCCCGTTTATCTTCTTCAATCTCCTCAGCTCCGTAGCGTGAAGCCATTGACCGGTAACGCTCATAAGTAGCTGTTTCTTTCTTTAAAAAGTAAAACCACGAAAGGCGGATGTAAGCACTTTTAATATAATTTTGGCCGGGATGGAACGACACGTACATTTTGAAGTATTTATCAGCATCAGCATCGTTTCTGTACAGCTTTGCCTGCCCCATCAGATAGTCCAAATAATAAAACTTGTGGTATTCTTTTCCTGTGGGGCGTTTCTTTAAGGTTTCAATAGCCACATCCGTCTTCTTGCATTTAAGCGCAATGTTTGCACGCAAGTAGCAATTCAACAGATTGGTTTGATAGTCGTTAGTGTTTTTCTCAACCAATACCCATGCCTCTTGCGGTTTCTTTAACACAAACATTTGCAGGTACACATAAATAAATAGTGCTTCCTGCTTTTGCAAAGGCAAATAATCCAGTTTGGCGGTACTTTTTATGATGGTCTCAATTTTTGCAATTCCACTGCTTATATCCCCATCAAGCCCCACGATGTTTGCCATCCATTGATAGTTTTCAGGGATAGTTCCCACAATGGTTTCAAGCATGCCCATTGTTTTTTTGTTGGGCAAAAAATCAGGGTACTTTTTAATATTCTCCTCAAGTATTTTATATGCCTCACGTATTTCTGTAGCGGCTTTAAAATACTCACCGAAACGTAAGCGATGTGTGGCCCAATGCACGTAAACCTCGGCGCGACTATAATTGTACCAAGGTGAGTTTTTATCACCCTTCTCTAAAGCCGTTAAACGTGCCGAGAAGTTGGGCACCAGTTTATCATATTCGGCTTTGTTTTCGTTAATCAGTATCTTAAAAAAGTCAACGTAGTCTTCGCCCAAAATCACCAACGTGTTATTTGGGTTAGCTGCTTTTTCTTTAGCAAGTATTGCACTACCGCTTTCTAATTTCAGCGATAGTATTTCTTTCATTGCCGCCTGATAGTTAGCACTATAATCAAAACCGGCATACAAACCACGGCTGGTGGTTATGAGCAACGCTATAAAAACAAAAAGGCTTCTGGCAGCAATAGCCAAAAGCCTTTTATGTATGTTATTGCGTGTAGCTGTCATTATGGTTTTAGGCCATAAAACGCTCTACCATTTCTTCCTCTTCTTCTTTGTGCGTGTCAACCAAAATACGACCGCAATGTTCGCAAATAATAATGCGTTTGTGCTGACGAATGTCTGACTGCATTTGCAAAGGAATAGTACCGAAGCAACCGCTGCAAGAGTTACGGATAACTGTAGCTACGGCAATACCGTTCTTTACAGAACCGCGGATACGGTTATAAGCAAACAGCAAACGCTCTTCGATATCTTTTTCAGCTTTGTTGCGGGTTTTCATCAACTCTTGCTCTTCTTTCTCAGTCTCGCCCACAATGTTGTTCAACTCTTTCTTTTTGTTTTCAAGGTCAATACGACGACCTTCCAACTCAGTAGTTGAAGAAGCAATTATTTCCTTTTTAAGATCTATCGAACGCTTCGCTTCGTTAATACGCTTTTCAGCCGCTTGGATTTCAAGACCTTGGATTTCAATTTCTTTGTTCAATGCGTCAAACTCACGGTTGTTTTTCACATTGGTAAGCTGCCCTTCATATTTCTTAATGAAGGTTTGGGCGTCTTTAATTTTGTTTTTGTTGGCCTGAATGTTCTCTTCAAACTCTTCTATCTCAGCATTAAATTTCTGGATACGGGTTTCAAGGCCGGTAATATCGTCCTCAAGGTCAGCAACTTCCATTGGCAACTCCCCGCGAACTGATTTAATTTTATCAATCTGCGAATCAATTTGCTGCAATGTGTGCAGAGCCTTCAGTTTTTCTTCAATGGTAGCTTCCATCTATTTATAATAGTTTACTGGGTTTGTATTTACTTGCGTAAAAAGAACCGCAAAAGTAGTGAATTTTTTATTTAAAATCTCGCCTAAAAGTTCAATTGTATATTGCTCGCTTTCATAATGGCCTATATCGGTAATCATAATGCGGCCTTCAGCATCAAAAAACTGGTGGTATTTAAAGTCGGCAGTAACTAATACATCCGCCTTTTGTGCCATTGCATCACGCAACAAAAAACTACCCGACCCGCCGCACACTGCCACTGTTTTTATTTTTTTTGCATACGATGTATAACGTATGCCGTCGGCTTTCATTGTGTTTTTTAGATGTTCCAAAAAAACGTTTGCATCCATCACATCGGGCAATGACCCTATAATGCCCAAACCCGTTTGCGGATGTTTGTTTTTAAGTGCATATACATCGTACGCCACTTCTTCATAAGGGTGTGCCGCCAATAAAGCCGCTACCACACTATTTTGTGCCCATGCAGGAAAAACAGTCTCTATCCTTACTTCGTTTTCTTTGTGCAGCTCGCCCACCTTGCCCACAAATGGGTCTGCGCCATCATTCCCCCTAAACGTACCTACCCCGTCGCTATTGAAACTGCATTGGTCGTAGTTGCCAATCACTCCTGCACCTGCTTCAAATATTGCCTGTCTCAACGCATCGGCTTGTGCAGTGGGACAATACGTTACCAATTTACAAAGTATTTCACCTTTGGGTGATAGTATGCGGGTATTCTCCAATCCTAATTTCTCAGCAATTTTTCCGTTCACACCACTTTTCAGCACATTATCCAGATTGGTGTGTATAGCATATAAGGCTATGTTGTTTTGTATCGCTTTTATTACTACCCGCTCAATGTAATTGGTTCCGGTAATCTTTTTTAACCCGTTAAAAACAATGGGGTGGTGAGAAACAATCAGGTTGCAGCCTTTTTTTATAGCCTCCTGCACCACTTCTTCGGTACAATCAAGGCTTATCAGTATGCCTTTTATAGGGGCTTCCCTATCCCCTACTATCAAGCCGCTGTTATCGTAGCTTTCTTGCAAAGCCAGCGGGGCTATTGTTTCAAGGTATTGTGTAATATCTTTTATCTGCACAAGGCAAAGTTATGTTTTCAATAAACAGTTTGCAGATTTATTGCCTTACCGTTCTTTCGTTTTTCAAATTAATAAGTACCTGTTCGTTCTTTGATTATAATGAACCTGCACAACGCTAGTGCTGCACGTAACAAAAATAACATTGTAACTACGTAACAATGTAACGCCGTAACACGATATTTATAGTAGGTTTTGCCCCGCTTACCGAAAGAGATTTTTACCCCTTGTACATTCCCCCCCAAATCCTACCTTTGCGCCTCGATTAGAAAAGACCAATGGATAGAAATTCGATAATAGGTTTATCGCTGATAATGGTAATTATGGTAGGGTATTTTTTCCTTACCCGCGATAATGTTGGCGAAATTGAAGCCGCCCGCAAAAAACAAGACAGTATTGCACAAATACAACGTGTTGCTGATTCTACTGCAAAAGCAACCACTGCCACTGCTGTTGCCGCTGATACCGTTCAACGTAACGACAGTACTGATACTGCATCAGTTGTTAAACAAGGCCCAATAGGTACTTTTGGCCGTTTTGCTGAGGGCACCAAAGAACTTGTAACCATTGAAAACGAACTGATTAAAGTACAGCTTTCTACCAAAGGCGGTCACCCTCAATCAGTTGAATTAAAAAACTATAAACGCGCAAAACGTGAAGGGTCTGAAACCCAAGAGCCGTTAATTCTGTTCGAAAACAACGATGCTAAGTTTAACATCCGTTTTGTTTCGGCTGACGGATTTAGCGATTCGACTTCGAGGTTGTATTTTACCCCATCGGCTAAAAACGTAACCGTAAAAGGCGATTCGAGCATCCTTTCACTAAAAATAGCCTTTTCTGAAACTCAATACCTTGAACAGGTATATTGGTTGAAACCCAATAGTTACGAGTTGTTTTATACGGTGAAGATGGTAGGGATTAAAAACTACCTATCAAATACACAACGTTTTATGCAAATGGATTGGCAGGTTAGTATGCCTTTGCAAGAGCACGCTTTAAAAGCTGAAAAAGAAGCTTCTACTGTTTACTACAGGGGCTTGGATAAAGAGGTGGATTACATCTCTGAAACCAACTACGAGCAACAAAAACCTGCGGGTGGTTTAGAGTGGGTTTCATTCAAGCAAAAGTTCTTTAACACTACGCTTATATCACTTTCTCCCGAAGGTTTTAGCGGTGCTACTATTGAAAGCGAAGACATTGCTAACCCTTACTATGTGAAAACATTGAAGGCCAGCACCATACTTGCTAACGTAACCGAGGAGAACCAAGCAGTGAACATGAAGTTCTACTTCGGTCCTAACAAATATGAGGAGTTGAAGAAACTTGACCTTGGCATGGATAAGTTGGTACAGCTGGGCTGGGGTATTTTCGGTTGGATAAACAAGGGCATGATTTTGCCGATATTCAAGTACCTGAACAAGGTTACCGGCAATTACGGTATCATTATTTTGTTAATGACCTTGATTATCAAAGCCCTGTTGTTTGGTTTGGTGTACCGCTCATATATCTCTTCGGCTAAGATGCGTATTTTGAAGCCTGAGATTGACGAACTGAAGGCCAAACACGGCGACAACTTGCAAAAGATACAACAAGAGCAAATGGCATTGTTTAAACGTGCAGGCGTATCTCCTTTAGGAGGTTGCTTACCGTTACTGTTGCAAATGCCTTTCCTTATTGCCATGTTCCAATTCTTCCCGAACTCTATCGAGCTTAGGCAACAAAGCTTCTTGTGGGCGTTTGACTTGAGTACCTACGATAGCATTTTGGATTTTGGAAAGATTCCTTTGATATATGACATTTACGGCGACCACGTGAGCTTGTTTACCCTGCTGATGACGGTTTCTACCCTTATCTACACCATGCTGAATAACCAGCTTACAGGTGTTACAGGGCAAATGAAGTACATCGGTTATATTATGCCTATTTTCTTCCTTGGGTTCTTTAACAACTACGCAGCAGGCTTAACTTACTATTACTTCTTAACCAACATGGTTTCTATTGCACAGCAGTTTATTATCCGTCGTTTTGTGGACGAAGATGCTCTTCACCGCAAAATTCAGGAGAATAAAAAGAAGCCTGTTAAGAAATCAGCCTTCCAGCAACGTTTAGAAGATATGGCCAAAAAACGTGGTATTAACCCTAACAAATAATAGTATAATGCTAAAAACCTCGTTAGGACGATTGAGATTAATAGGATTTGCCGAAGGTATCTCGCTAATACTATTAATATTTGTTGCAATGCCGCTGAAATATGCAATGGGTATGCCGCAAGCAGTAGAAGTAGTTGGTATGGCGCACGGCATCTTATTCATTCTGTATGTATTGGCCGCAATACAAGTAAGTATTGATTATAGCTGGAACGCATTAAAAATCCTGAAAGTATTAGTTGCTTCGTTAGTTCCTTTCGGGACATTCTATGCCGATGCTAAAATTTTTAAAGCGGAGGCCCAATAATTAATGAAAGCCCTTGTACTTAAACCCAAAAAAGAGCGTGCGGTAATCAACCGCCACCCTTGGCTGTTTACAGGGGCTGTGCAGCATACTCCTGCTGCCGAAAACGGAGAAATTATTGAAATACGCAGCAACGATAACAGCTTGCTTGGCTATGGTTTTTTTAACCCTAACAGCCAAATATGCTGCCGTATTTTTGAATTTACACAAAACCCCGTTGAGATTGACGAGGCGTATTGGCAAGCCAAAATTGAACGGGCTTACCAAATGCGCCAAAGCATTGTTGATTTTAGCAACACCAACTGCTACCGCTTACTGCACGCCGAAGGCGACTTCTTTCCCGGTATTATTGCCGATGTGTATGGTAATGTAGTGGTGGCTCAAATACTGATAAAGGGTACTGAAAAGCTAATACCTGTTATTGAGGCTGAGTTCCGCCGTTTAGGGTTTAAGCATATTTACCTGAAAACCAAAAGCAGCTCACAAGTGCTTGAAGGCATTGGGGCGCAAGACTGGTTGGGCGAATCTATTGAAATGCCCTTAGACGTCATTGAAAACGGGCAACAGTTTAAGGTGAATGTGGAAACCGGACAAAAAACAGGTTTCTTTATCGACCAACGCGATAACCGCCAACTACTAAAAACTCTTTCGCAGGGTAAAAGCATACTGAACACTTTTAGCTACACAGGAGGCTTTAGCGTATATGCGTTGGCCGGTGGAGCTACACAGGTACACTCAGTAGATATTTCAAAAGATGCGATTGCACAGTGCGAAGAAAACGTACTACTGAACGGTTACGAAAGCCGCCACCAAGCCATTGCACAAGATTGTTTTGATTACTTGAAGCAAACCCGCGAAGAATACGATATAATGGTGCTTGACCCGCCTGCGTTTGCCAAAAACGCACGTTCAGTACCCAACGCTACAAGGGGTTACAAAGAGTTGAACATGGTAGCGATGAAGAAAATAAAACCCGGTGGGTTGATTTTTACCTTTTCATGCTCACAAAACATTGATAAAACTTTGTTTCAAAAAATTGTATTCGGGGCTGCGGCTGATGCCCGTCGTAATGTGCGCATTTTGAAACACCTTACCCAACCGCCCGACCACCCTGTAAACATCTTCCATCCCGAAGGTGAATACCTGAAGGGGCTGCTGCTGTGGGTAGAGTAGGTGCATTTTTCATTCAACAGGCATTGTGCTTTTTACAATGTTGATACCCCTAATCTCTCAAGCACCAATTTTCTACTAATCCACAAATCCACAGTAAGTTTTTTACCCAAGCATCATTAATACTCTAACTTTGTGGTGTGATAGTACGGTTTCTTTATAAATACCGCTATTTGGTAGTAATAAGCACCTTTGTGGTGTGGATGAGTTTTTTTGACAAAAACAACTGGTGGGATGTTTGGCGTTTGCAACGCACCTACAACGAAGCTATTGAAGAGCGTGATTACTACCGCGAGCAGGCTGATATTGCCCGCAGTGAGTACAATGCACTGTTTACCCACCCTGATAGCCTTGAGAAATTTGCACGTGAAAAGTACTTGATGAAAAAAGACAACGAAGACGTGTTTGTGATTATAAAAGAGGACAAATAGTTCCTCACTCTTCCCTAAAAAGATTTAGCGTGCCTTTGTAGGTATTTTTGCCTTCCAGCCCTACAATCTCGTATTCAAACACTACAAAATACACCCCTGAAGGGCACAGACTGCCTGTTATAAAGTGTTTACCGTCCCAGTTTAGGCCGTCTAAGTTCCCCTCACCGTCTTCAAAACCTTCAAACACCTTCTCGCCCCAACGGTTAAAGATGTTTAGGTGATAATAGCCTGCCAGATAAATATCAATATCAAAACGTAAGTTGGTGGTATCATTTCCTTGCGGCGAAAAAGCATTGGGAATAAACAATCTGGGCAGGTAATTATTGCTTACTTGTTTGCATACGGTATCTACGCACTCTTCTTTGTTATAGGCCCGCAAACACACCGTAAACGTACCTAAATTGGTTTTATAATTGTGCGAGGGGTCTTTAAGCGTTGATTTATTATCAGCTCCGGATGCCGGATGCCCGAAGTCCCACTCGTACCGCACTGCATTGATTGATTTATTGGTGAAATGAAATACCGGCTCCTTTGAGTTGGGATTAATCTCAAAATCAGCTTCAATGGGTATTACCGTAATGTCTTTAAACGTATCAGCAATACACAAACGTTCCCACTGATTAGGGGCATACGTTGGTTTAAAATCAATCCTGTAATTACCTGCATCGGGATAGATGTACACAAACGTTTCCGTATCGGTAAATACGCTATCCCCATTGCCCACCCACCAACGGAAATCATCGTACCGCGATGCTGATACACTTTTTATGATTGCAGGATTGTTTTGGCAAATGGTATCGGGTATATCCATGCCTACAGGATAATTGGGTATCACCACCACTTTTTTCACCAAAGGAGTATCGGGGTAGGTGGCCGAACAGAAATAAGTGTTCCCCGTATTAGGATTATAAATGCTATCCGCTCCGTACAGCTTTATGTAATAAGTGCCGGGCGGGGTGTAGGTAAACTTAATATTTGAATCTTTATCAGTATTAATGGTTGTATTGGCTGGGTCGCCCATACTCCATATCCAAGTTGTAACGCGTTTAGATGTATTGTCTAATTCTATCTTCAACGGGTCACAACCTACTGAGTCGGTGATAATCTCAAAATACGGAACCGGGCCGTCGATATAAATGGTTTTATAGGCAGTGTCTCTACACCCAGCTGCCGATTTCACTGCCACAGAAATAACCTTTTGCCCGTACGAACTGTAAAAATGGTAAGGGTCTTTCAGGTAACTGGGGGTTTTAAAATCGCCAAACTCCCAATGCCAGCCTACTACCACATCACCGGGTATTTGCGGACTGCCGAAAGAGGAATCGTAGAACCGTATGATGTTATCGTTGCAATAAAAAGTATCCTTCATACTGCGTATATAGGCATCGGCTTTTACAGCCCGTATATAAAATGTAAAAGTATCACGGCAAGCGGTACTGTCTTCAGTAGCCATTCGCACACGGTAAGTTCCCTCGTTGGCAAACACCACTTTTGTTTCAGGCTTTTTGGTAACAAATCCGTTACCGTCGTCAAAATCCCAAAACAGTTTTTCTTTATTTGGCTGGGCCAATCGCGCACTATCTTTCCAAAACGGATTGGCTTTATCGTAGTAAGAAACGTATTCTTTCAACTCTACTGAATCACCCGCACACACAATACTATCATACTCCACAAAGTTATCATAACCCAACCCCACCAATAAAAACTCTGTTTCAGAGCATCCTTTGGTGTTTGCCATGGTTAGCATTACGGTATAAAGCCCATTTTTTTGGTACGTGTGATATCTAACAGGCATTATGGTATCTCCGGGAGTAAGTTCTAAACTATCAGCAGTGCCGTCGCCCCACTCCCATTTAATCTTATGCACCCCATACTGTACGGTATCTTCGGGCCTCACTGTAAAATTGAACGGTGCACACCCTTTGTCATCGTATAAACCAACATTGGGATTGGGCACAGCAGCCATATTAAATTTATGATGATACCAAACCGTGTCTTCGCAAGTTTTACCTTTAATCGTCAAGGTATCAAAGCACGATTTTGATACAGTAGGATTTCCGTTTTGCACCACAAAACCAATGGTTACATCGCCTGTAGGATTGCCCGTATATGTGTATCTGAATTGAGGAGGAGGATATGGCGTAACCTTAGCAAACATATCTTTGCCCCTTGCCGAGTCAAAATTGAGATACATATTCCAGGCTTGGTTACAACTCAACCCCGAAATTAAAAAATTCACTATCCGCTCACTGTTTACCCCACCAATATCGGTACAGTATTCCGAAACCTGCTCAACCACTTTCAAGCTGTCCAACGGGGGCATACCCAACATTACCAAATTAGAACCGGTACTTTCACACCCCGTTACTGTGTCAACAATATATAATGATGGTGTAAAACACGCATACGATTTACTTGTATCCGTAAAACCGTACAAGTGCTTGCCGTTATTATCCACTGAAAAACGGCAGTTACGGTTGGTATTTATTCCGTTTTTCGTATCCGTTGTACACGCCTCACCATGTCCGTAATCCCATATCTGTTTATAGTTGTATGATTGATAATAACAACTGCTATTGCAGAAATAAGTGGTATCACCTGCATCGCACAAACGATTGTTTAAGGGAAGTAATCCTGCACTGGGGCAACGCACAACTACTGAATCATAACCGTTTTGCTGGCAGTTATCTACCAGTATATTCAGTTTAATATAAAACTTACCGGGAGTTGTGAAGCTAACATCAATGGGGTTGTTTAATCCCTGTATAGGACGCTCAAGGTTGGTAGCGGAATCTCTTATAAACCAACGATACATGGCGCCGTTGTTAGTGGTATCATTTAAAAACTGGCCAATGGTACCTAAACATACCGAATCAGGTATTTTGAGCTTAAAATTAATTTTGGGTTTGGTAATGTTTATGGTGGTAAAGGCAGTATCAGAACAACCGCTTTTATGGGTTACTATCAGTTTGGCGGTGTAATTACCGCTATTGGGATACACATGGCAAACCGAATCATAATTTACCATATTGTTGTTGGTATTACCGTCGCCAAAATCCCACAAATAGCTACTTACGTTTGCAGTATCCTTTGGCTTGGTTTTATTGGTAAAACACACGGTAAACTTACAATCTGAAGGGTTTACGGTTAAATCATACGCCATGTCGGCATCGTAATCAGGCTGCACCGTAATTTTTTGTGAACTCTTGGCAATACATCCCTTATCGTCGGTGGTTTCCATAATAAGTGTATATGTACCTGTTTGAAAGTACGTATGGCACAATACCTTTTGAGCCGAGGGGTTTGTTGAATTATCTCCTGCCCCGTCGTCCCACAAAAATACCCGCTGTGCAATGGGGTTACCCGTAGCCCCCGGTGTTGAATTATCAGTAACACAGACTTTGTTTTTGTTGAAACAAAACGAGCTATTACCGTTTACCGAAAAATTACTGATGGGCTTGGGATGGATAATGATGTTGTGTGTAGCGGTGCACTTGGTTCCGTTTTGGAGTGTAACAATAGCCGTTACTGTGTAGGCTTTTGCCACATTGTATTTGTAACCGGGTGCCGATTGGGTGGAGGTATTACCATCGCCAAAATCCCATTGAGTGGCGGTGATAGTTTGCCCTGAGCTTACTTTAAAACTTACTAAATCATCCAAACAACCGTTAGAGAGGGCGTTAATACTGCATTGTGCATATAACTGTAGCGGTACTACTGTAGATAAACAAAAAACAAATAATATATAAGATTTAAGGGTCAAAAAAGGTTGTTTACTATACTAAACGCAATTTATAGGAAAACCGTTGCCACACGAAGGGCTTTTGTATAAAATTAATGTAGTTTTACATCTAAAAACTCAAACAAATTAAGGGTTAAACCGTTTCCAGCTGTCCTCATAATAGTGCAGCAGTGCATGGTTATCCAATGTGTTTACTTCGGTTTTAATACGGTCAACATCGTTTTCAAAAACAAACATTGAGGGTATGGTAGCAGCGTTTAAATACTGCAGTGGCTTACTCCATTTTTTTGTCGAAAATTTCTGAGCAATGTGTTTTGCAATACTATCGCTTGGTACAACAGTTTCCATTTGCTGAGGCAGGTTATATGCCATTTGAAAACCCCACATACCAAACGAGGGAACTTGGGTGTGATAAGCCACTACTTGTTTAAACACCTGCCCCATTGTGCTGTGTATGCACCAAAAAGGCTTGGTGGCAAAAAACGGCGAGGTTGCTTGTGTAACTACCACCCCTCCCACGGCTAACGATTGACGCACCAACTCATAAAACTCCCTTGAATATAACTTACTAAGACCCGGGTCGTGCGGGTCGGGTAAGTCAATCAGCACCACATCATACCTTGTATTGCTGTTTTTAATAAAGTTAAACGCATCATCGTTTACGATAGTTACAGCAGGGTTTTTAAGTGCATTTTGATTAATGCCTGTAATTAGCGGATGGCTTGCACATATATCAGTTACGGCCTTGTCTAAATCTACTATGGTAATTTTGCATCCGCTGTAATGTTGTAATAAATCGCGGGCGGCCAGCCCGTCGCCGGCACCCAGCAATAACACGTTCTTAGTCCCTTCTCCTGCCAATAGCATGGGTATGTGTACCAAAGGCTCGTGGTAGCGGTATTCATCAACCGATGAAAATTGCAAGTTACCGTTAAGGAACAACCGTATATCGTCCTTCCAGCGGGTAAGTACTATCTTTTGATAAGGTGATTGTGCAGTGTAGATAATCTCATCTTGGTACACAAATTTTTCAAAAAATCCAGTAATGTTTACCGCGGCTGCAAAACCACCCAACAGGGCAATAAACACAGCTACAGTTGCCATAATTTTTCGCCCCCATTTCTGTACTTCACGCCTGAAAATAAATAATGAATACGCTGCAACGGCTAAGTTTAACAAGCCCACTACAAAAGAGGTTTTCATTACTCCCAAATAAGGCAGCAGCAAAAACGGAAATACCAACGATGCCAGCAAAGCACCCAAATAATCGAACGAAAGCACATTGGCAATGGTATTGCGCAGGTTTTTGTAACTGCGAAGTATGCGGGTGAGTAGCGGGATTTCTAACCCTATAAGCGTACCTAAAAGTATGATAAGACCAATGGCTATGAGGTAATAATTTTGAGTGAGAGTGTAGGCTGCATTGAGTATGAGTGCGGATGAACCGCCCAGCAACGCCAGCCAGATTTCAATAACTATGAAACGCTCTAACAAGCGGGTAGTGATAAACCTTGACAGGTATGCCCCCAAACCCATTGAGGAAAGAAATACACCGATGGTAATTGAAAATTGCAGGATGCTACTGCCCCAAAAGTAGCTGGAAAGGGTGCTTATCAGCAATTCATACAAGATGGCACAGGCGGATATTACCAGTATGGATGCCAGCAGTACGGGTATGTGCTTATCGTTAAATGTGTTTTTATTTTCCGCCACTTCCATTACCGTCTCCCGAAAAATAACGTGAACGTATGCTTGACCGTGTTGTTCTTGTAGGGCAATTACCCCATGCATCGCGTTGCTCAGGCGGACAGTTTTGAGCTTCTTGTATTACGCTTTTGTTAGTAACTGTTGGTATGCCCCAACCCCTGCTTGATGCCCAAAAAACAGTTGAGAATATTACCACACCAAAGAAGGCAAGTATGTATTTTGAATACTTTAACATTGATTATAAGTAGCTAAAGAAAATAACTATGATAAATATCCCCACTATCATCCAAAATACCCGGGCATTTTCAGTTGCAAAAAAACCTACTGACTTTTTGAAGTATTTGTACATGTACCATGCCTCTAACTGCATACAAATAAACCCGAGCAGCAAACATATACCAAACCCAAAGATGTAGTAACGTAGCACATGGGTTTTGTTTAGTTTTACATCTAAATTACCCGAAATGCTGTTATTGGCAATGGAGGTATTTGCGTAAGTTATCAAAAGACGATAAACTCCTCCTTGGTCAAGCCTTAACAGCAGGGTCGCCTCCTTTTCACTTTCTGTCCAAGCGCCTTCGTCATCATACCCTGTTTCTATAAAAAAATCGGTGTCAAAACTATTCACAATCTTGTTATTGGCGTCAACTACATCAATTACTACATCTAAGGTTTGGTCGTCCGATGTTCCGGGTGCGTTCGTTAGTTTTAACTCATACATTGCACCCACGTCCCCAAGCTCAAATTCTTGAGTCACTACAGAATCTTTCCGAAAACCTTCGTAAAGACCGTATGAAAACGTTTCTTTAAAAATTAAATTCTCGCTTGAAACCTTCATTATCGCGGCCATTACTAAAAAGGCCATCGCGAGTGCAAAAAATAAGAATACCGAGTTCTTTGCCCAAACAAGGGGCTTAGCCCGCTCAAGCATTACCTCGTCCTTTATTACTGCTCCCAACCCTCCGAACTCTTGGGGGGTATCTTCAAAAAACTCAACTGAATGCGGTACACGATTGTTAAGCTGCCACTCAACAGATATTATGCCTTTTCTATTAGGCTCATTAGTTCTGATATCCGCATAGTAAGTCGTTTCTTCAACATCGGGTTTGTAGCTAAACTCGCCAACAAACGATGTGGGCTTGTAGTTTCCTTGCTCAAGTTTTTTACCGCTGCCTTTCAGCTCAAAAAAGGCAATATCCCCTTTTGATGTTTCTTCGGGTATACAACTCCGTGGCGGTATTACCCGCTGCGAAATGGTAAACCCATCCACATCTTCAAGCATAGTGATAAAGAAGCCCTTAACATCTTGCAAGCCTACCTCAATAAACCTGTAATTATCTACACCCAAATACTTTCCGTCGTCTTCGTCCCATTCAAAGTAATTCCCTTTGTAGCCCGCCAATGATATTACAGTATAGTCTGCACCCTTTATCTTTATATTATCCCCTATCCAAAGCGCACTGGCAATTTTTTCGATGTAAACGCCATTTGCAGTTGCATCTTTTGCCCAACCACCCTTGTTTTTTTGCAATAGCGATTTACACTTAGTACACACATAGTAATGACTAAGCTGGCTATGCACCGTAAACGGTGCTGAACAATCGGGGCAATTATGGGTGGTACTCAAATTTTAACGTCTTTGTTGGTGAGTAGTTCACTCTTATATAATTTCAATTCGTGTTGGTGCGCAACCACTGCAAATCTTCCGCTGTCATTTACTAATTCGGCTACTTCTTCAACATCGTTTTCACGTAATCCGGCATCCCCTCTTGTTTCAATAACAGTAGCTTTATAATTGGCTATAGGCCATACATCCGCCCCGTTTACCTTTACTACATTAGCCACTTTGGCCTCGTATATATCTATCGTAGGCTTTTCGGGCATTTCTTCATACAATGTCAAGCCGCTGCTGTCTTGTGCCAGCCAAAACACTTGTTTCACACTGTTGGTCAACTGCCACTCAGCCCAATACTCGCCTTCGCTGCAATACAAAACGTATGCAGTTACCCTATACGAAAGTTTCTTAATTTGGATTTCGCTGCCGATAAGTATCCCCAGCATAAAAATTAACCTGAAATGGCTGCGGCTACAATAATGCAAATGCCCAAAATAAGGGCTCCCGTAACTATTGCTAACGCTACGTTTTTTTCTTCTGTAATTTGTTTCGATAATTTACCGGGTGTAATCCAGTCAATTACCTTAAACGCCAACAAGGCAATTAAAATTCCGACTGCTGAATAGATAAGTGTCCCGGGTATTCCTTTTTCGTAAAAAGGTCTTTCGGCCACATCAGCCCACATCGGAAAACTGGTTAACGCAAATACAAACAGTAAGAGGTGCTTTTTCATTAGTTAAGGTTACTTGCATCAAAAATATTACTTTTCGGGGTACTTGAAAAGATTGCCGTACACAGAGTGTTTAACTTGCTTTGCAACCGCCGTTTATATATTATTTTTGCCCTTTACCGTAACTACATGAAAGCCCCCTTATTAGTAAAATATCTTGCCGTTGCAGCCATAGCCACCGCTGTTTCTATTGGTTGCTCTTGTAAACAAACCCATAGCAAAACAATTGAAACTCCACAGCAACAAGCGGCTGATAGTGCCACCGAAATTTCGTTGCTGTTTATGGGCGATGTAATGCAACACGGCCCGCAAATAAGGGCAGCTTATAACGACTCTACCAAAGAGTACGATTACTCTTCTTGCTTTGCCCCCATTGCTCCCATTGCATCGTCGGTTGATTTCAGTATTGCCAACCTTGAGCTTACGCTGGCAGGTGAACCGTATAGCGGTTATCCGCAGTTCAGTGCTCCTGATGCTTTAGCAACGGCTATGAAAAATGCCGGAATACGGTATTTGGTTACTGCCAACAACCACAGTTGCGACCGCGGTAAAAACGGCATTATCCGCACCGTGCAGGTGTTAGACAGTTTGGGCATACCGCGTACAGGTACATTTAAAGATGAAGCCGACCGTAAAAAACACAATATTTTATGGCTGGAGAAAAACGGAATAAAAGTAGCGGTGCTTAACTATACCTATGGCACCAACGGAATACCTGTGCCCGAACCTACTATTGTGAATTTGCTTGATTCATTGGTAATAAAAGAGGATTTAAAAGCAGTCAAAAAGCTGAACCCTGACAAGATTATCATTGTTACCCATTGGGGCGATGAGTACCAACCTTTGCCCAATGCTTACCAAAAAAACTATGCGGATATCTGCCTCCGTTACGGTGCTGATTATGTTATCGGGTCGCATCCGCACGTTTTACAACCCATGCACCGCAAATACGATAGCACACTAAAGCGCGAAAGCATTGTGGTGTACTCGCTGGGTAACTTTGTGAGCAACCAACGCGAACGCTATAAAGACGGCGGAGCTATGTTTAAATTGGTGTTGCAGAAAAAAGAAAAAGCCACTACGCTAAAAGAGTGTGGCTACTTTTTAACGTGGGTGGATAAGAAGGAAGTGAACGGCAAAAACAGCTATGCCATTTACCCCGTATCACAATACGAAAACGATAGCATTACGTTGGATAAGCAAGCGTTAAAACAGCTACAATTGTTTAGGGACGATAGCCACGAGTTGTTTGAGAAACACAGCACCAATGTGGGTGAGTATGTGTTTGACGGTGAGAAAAAGCAGTGGCACTTAAAATAAAAAAGCTGCGGACAATACTGCCCACAGCCTCTAATTATGTTTATCTCTGCTTTAATTGATTACGGGTGAGAAAACTCGTACTTCCACAGTTTGCCGTCAGAAGTCATTTCAATAACTAATGCGGTTGCATTTAGTGTTTTAATGTTCCATGTTTGTCCCGAACCTTGAGGGGCATTTAGTTTAAGAATCGTTTGCTGTGCGTTTTCAAACTTCCAAGTACCGCCGGCATTACCCATATTAGGGATAAGAAAAGAGTATTTATCGTCGTCCCAAAACTGGTAGATAGAACCTACTAAAAAATGGCCAGGTTGTTCAGCCCCGTCAATAAATACTTTTTGGGTAATCCACTTATCCGCTGTCAATGCAGGCTTGTTATTCACTGTAGGAGTAGTGTTTGTAGGTGCTTTGGTTTCTTCGTCTTTTTTGCAAGATGCAAACGCTAACAGTAGCATTACTAAAATTGTTAATGATTTTGATACGTTTTTTTTCATGGTGTTTAATTGCTTTAAGTATATTGTTTTGTGTTTAGTGAGAAAACTCTGTTATCCATACCCCGCTACTGCCTTGATTTTCTTCAACCACCATTTTAGTAGTTGAGATAGAAAGTACTTTCCATGTACTGGTTCCGCTTTGGTTAGTTATCTTAATACTTTTCTTAGTTGTAGGTTCAAACGCCCACGTACCGTCGGCAGAAGGGAAACCTGGTATTGAAAAGAAGTAGGTATTGGGTAAATTAAATTTGTACGATGCCCCGATTAAGAAGTGACCGGTTTGTTCTACCCCATCTTTGGATAGCTTTTTAATAAACCAACCCATATCGGTAAACATTTTGGTTGTATCTGCTGCCGGAGGTGGGTTATTACCTCCGTTATTGTTTCCGTTATTGCCTTGCCCTGGGGTATTTTTAACCGTTGGCTCAGGACTTTCTTCTTTTTTACTGCAAGCGGATACAACAAACAGCTGTATCAGCAGTAAAATAAACATGGTTTTTAATTGGTTCTTTTTCATGGCTTTTTCATGAAAGACCCTTGCAGCTTATCCCTACGCTGCCTGTAAAAAACCTACAAACCCCTTGTATTATACGGCTTTGCCCAATTGTTCTACCAACATGCAAAGGCTTACTACTAAGCTCAATATTATTTTGGTAAAAAAAATCCCCTGCCGGTTTTGGCAGGGGACAGATAGAGGTAGGTAGTTATGTAATTAAGCCATTATTGTTTCACTATTTGGGCGGTAGCTTGTCCGTTGTTTACAGACAATGTATAATTGCCGGGTGGTAGGCCTGCCAAATTAATTTCAGTAGTAAACTCACCCGCTGGTTGCTGTCCATAGTTGCGCTCAAACACAACAGTTCCTGATGAGTTAACAACATTCACTGCTACCGGCATCGGCTGCGGCAAATCCATACTCATCGTAAAGGCCTCATTAAAAGGATTGGGCACTACTCCAATACTCATGGGTCCTTGGGGGTTTCCGTTATAGTTGGTATAGGTGCGATAGCAACACAATTCAAACGGCTTAATACAAAGCAATTTGCCCGTAACATCATACACTGCCAAATACCGTTTAATACAGTATTTTATAGTAATTGATGTACCGGGTGCAGGGTTAGGAGCTTGTATGATGGGCGTACAATGCCTGCCTTGATAAATAGTACTTGGGGGTGAAAAGATTGGAGAATAGGATGAAGGTACCTTATGCAAACTATCATACACGCCCCAATATCCTACATTACAATCCTCAGAAGCAGCAGGATACACATTTATATCCCAACAACAACGGTCAATAACTGAGTGTGGTGGTGGTGGCACATAAGTAGCAGTATATGCCACAATATCACAGCAATTGGGGCAAGTTTGTATTACTTCTTTATTACAAAGTACCTTACCTGAGCTGTCTTTGATAAATACCATATACCTTGCTGTATCACTATTATCAGCGCATACATCAAAAAATATTGGACGGCTAATGCTAAAGGTATCATTGCCTGCATTTACCCAACCGCTATCCGTTTCGCGCATCAACTCAGCTGTAAAAGTTTTATTGCACGCAAATGCCCACACTTCTATGCGGTAACAACATTTAAACGGATCAGTTTCTGTGGTATCTTTTCGCACAAACACATTTACATTCTCACAGCAAGATTGTTCACAGTTCACCGTCTCTGTTTTAGAGCAAATAACTTTTCCTGTAGAATCCAGATATTCTATCCGAAGCTTCTGAGGACCATTGTTTGAAAACACATATGCCCCGATACAGAACTTCATCTTATTTGTATCCCCCATATCAGCACCGGGTCCTCCAATAGGAGTTCCTGTTTTAAAGCTATCTAAATATGCATGGCCTATTCCGCCAACAGTATCTTTATACACCCGCATTCCATAATAGGGACATTTGATGATTGAACTATCCCTAAAAGGCTCAATAGTAAAACAGCAATCGTATTCATCGGATGCAGCAGTGTCTTTTTTAATGATAGACGTATTTGCAAAGTTCTGATTGTCAAACAGGCTGTTACAATTACAACCAGATGATGATGAGTGACAAGGTTCAATTATTTTAGTTAGGGTATCACATATAACATCTCCGTTGTGATCTAAAAACTCAATTCGCAATTTTTTGCTTTTTGTGAAGTTTGATCTATTGACACAAAAATCAAGTACACTTGCATCAAAGACTGACCCTCTGCAAGACCATACCAAACCTAATGTATCCAAATAATCAGTGTATACTTCGGATGGATTGCTATCGTTATATATCCTTACTCCAAATGGTGAACACTTGAAAATATCGGGATCAAAAATCCAATTAAATTTGTAACAACATGAAGAATCGGTGCTTCCCTTATACGATATAACATTGTAATTGAGCATTACACCTACGTTGTTAAACAGTTTTTCACATGAATTACAACAATTCTCCATACACACATCATCAATGTATGTATATCCATAATGAGCTCCTTGATAGCAATCAGCATTTGTAAACTCAATAGTAATATCCTTACCAATGTATTGACAGCCCAAGTTTACCTCATACTTTGTCCAATCTCTATATACAACGGTTGACCCTCCTCCTAATGCTGTAAAAAACGGGTCGGTAGATGCTTCTCTAATGTAGCTATGTATAACATTACCGTTGTTATCTAAAATTCTGAACATAAAAAACGGCTGTTGTCCGCTTGGATGACTAGGATCTTCAAAAATCAACGCATACCAAAACGACAAACAAGTACCAGTTACAGTAATTGTTTTAGCCACTCGCTCTGCCTCCGCATTAGAGCTATTATTTCCCAAACGAAGTGAATAATTGCCTAAATGAACTTTGTTCACGGCATTAACAACTGGATCATTTCCAGTGGTCATAATTGTATGACGGCCACTTACAACTCCCGTAGTAAATGTTACAGTATTATTTATAAAATTGTTTAACCCTGTATTTGAAGCTGTGTAACCTGTCCAAGAGGGAACGGTTCCATTTTCAAAGTCTCCAAAACAATCAATCCCCCCTGATTTACGTTCAAAGGTTCTGGTTGGAGTAGTTTGTGTGGTACCTCCGAACTTTCTGATATCCTCTTGATGCTGATAGTAACGGCGCATTTTTTCAACATAACTCTCAATTTCCTCTTGATGTACTCCGTTTCTTAAACCCTCTTGCCGCTCCTTTGTAGCGTCAAACCCCGGCGGGTCATTAATTTGGCCAAAAACAGACGAAAAAATTGTGATTAAGAGTAGTGTTCCTACGAGTTTTAGCGGTACAAAATGCCATTTTAGTGATAGTTTGATAGTTTTTTTCATAATAATGCAATAAGGTTAGATTGATATAACAATATTAACAAATTGTTACCAAATACAACATCTCACTTGTAAAACTTTTATTTACAAACACCTACAAAAAACAAAAAAGCCCCTTGCAAGCATGCAAGGGGCTTATAATTTCAATAATCTACGAGTTAAATTTACAGCATTATTTCACATACTTAAAGTCCATTCCCAAAAAGCGGGCTTGGGTTCCTAAGTCTTGTTCAATGCGTAACAACTGGTTGTATTTTGCAATCCTGTCAGTACGGCTGGCACTACCGGTTTTTATCTGTCCGCTGTTCATAGCTACCGCCAAATCAGCAATGGTAGTATCTTCGGTTTCGCCGCTGCGGTGACTCATCACGTTGGTGTATGAGTTTCTGCTGGCAAGGTTAATAGCATCAATAGTTTCAGTAATAGTACCAATTTGGTTCACCTTCACCAAAATACTGTTAGCTATACCCTCGCTAATACCTTTTTGCAAACGTTTAACGTTGGTTACAAACAAATCATCACCCACCAACTGCACTTTGTTTCCAATAGTTTCAGTCAATTCTTTCCATCCCTTCCAATCATCTTCAGCAAAACCGTCTTCGATAGAAACAATCGGGTATTTGCTGGTCCAGTCTTTCCAAAAACTTACCATCTCGCTTGAAGTAAGTTCTTTATTGTCTGATTTATGGAATTTGTACAAGCCTGTTTTCGCATCATACATTTCGCTGCTGGCAGCATCCATAGCCACCCAAATGTCTTTGCCGGGTTTGTATCCGGCGGCTTCAATAGCAGTCAAAACTGTTTCAATAGCCTCTTCATTGCTCTTAATATCCGGTGCAAAACCACCTTCATCACCCACGTTGGTGCTATAACCTTTTTTCTTCAACACCATTTTCAGGTTATGAAACACTTCAATACCCATACGCAAGCTTTCGCCAAATGTAGGAGCATTTACAGGCATAATCATAAACTCCTGAAAATCGATACTATTATCCGCATGGGCTCCACCGTTCAAAATATTCATCAACGGTATGGGCAATGTGTTTGCATTAACACCGCCAACATAACGGTACAAAGGCATTCCGCAATCTTCAGCAGCTGCACGTGCGCAAGCCATTGATACTGCCAATATTGAGTTTGCACCCAATTTACCTTTGTTATCTGTACCGTCTAAATCAAGCATTACACGGTCAATCTCGTTCTGGTCAAAAATATACATCCCCTGCAACGCATCGTTAATTTCATTATTAACGTGTTGCACAGCTTTGGTTACACCTTTGCCCATGTAAACACTCTTGTCGCCGTCGCGCAATTCAACGGCTTCGTGAATACCTGTTGAAGCTCCCGAAGGAACAGCAGCACGGCCAACAGCACCGCTATTGGTAATTACTTCGGCTTCCACTGTTGGGTTACCGCGTGAGTCAATTATTTGACGGGCAAGAACTTTAGCTATTAAACTCATATAGTTATCGGTTATTCGTTATTAAGTTGTTAGAACAGCAGTTAGCTCTTGGCTTTTAGCGGTTGAATGCTTAAAACCTGCTAAAGGCTTAAAGCCAAAAGCTAATTGCTTTTATTTAGCCATCATTGCTATAAAGTCATCAAACAAGTAGCGGCTATCGTGCGGACCGGGGCTACTTTCAGGGTGGTATTGCACAGCAAAAGCATTTTTACCTTTTACGCGTATACCGGCCACTGTGTTATCGTTCAAGTGTACGTGAGTTACCTCTACAGGACTGTCACTTACGTTATCCCCTTCGATTGCAAAACCGTGGTTTTGACTGGTTATTTCGGCACGACCCGTTTGAAGGTTTTTCACTGGATGGTTCAATCCCCTGTGCCCATTGTGCATTTTAAAGGTTTTAAGACCGCAGGCCAATCCCATAACTTGATTACCCAAGCAAATACCAAAGGTTTTTTCGTTTGCGTCCAGTATTTGTTTTACGGTTTCAACTGCATAGGGCATTGCAGCAGGGTCGCCGGGGCCGTTGCTTATCATAAACCCATCAGGATTCCATGCTTTCATTTCCTGATAAGGAGTTTGTGCGGGGAATACTTTCAGGTAGCAACCACGCTCAGCAAGGCAGCGTAGAATGTTTTTCTTTACCCCCAAATCCAACACTGCCACTTTAAGGGCTGCGTTTTCATCGCCATAAAAGTAGGGTTGTTGAGTAGTAACTTTTGACGACAACTCTAAACCGGCCATGTTAGGCACTTTGGCCAATTTGGCTTTCAACTCATCTATATCCAATATTTCAGAAGATATAATGGCGTTCATTGCTCCTTTTTGGCGAATGTGACGTACCAGCTGGCGGGTATCTACATCCGCTATACCGGTTAGGTTATGCTCAGTAAAATACTCGTGTAATGAATATTTAGCCTGCTTGCGAGAAAAGGTGTACGAGAAATTTTTAACCACCAAACCGGCAATCATAATTTCATCGCTTTCTACATCTTCTACTGCTGCGCCGTAGTTACCAATATGGTCACTTGTCATTACCAAAATCTGGCCATAGTAAGAAGGGTCGGTGAACACCTCCTGATAACCCGTCATTCCGGTATTAAAACAAATCTCGCCTGTGGTAGTGCCTACTTTGCCAATGGATGTGCCGTGGAATACAGTTCCATCTTCAAGAAGTAAGATGGATGGCATTTTATTTATAGTACTCAATGTTACTTTTTTGGGGGGCAAAATTACATTTTTTTGTGCGATATAATAAAACCAAATGCAACGTTTTGGGTTTAATTGATTGACTAAGTATATAATCCACTTTGTTTACCTTGTGAAAAATATAATAATTGTTATACTCATTATGCTCACCAACCGCTTATCAATAGCGCAAACAACTGTTGAGCAAACTTCTAAACTTACCACTCGTAAACTAGTGGTTGAGAAAATTGACAGCGTGGTGCAACAGGGTACCACAACCCAAAGCCCCATAACCTACTTTGCGGCCTTGTACAATACCATGCTTGTTGAAATACAAGCAGCCAATACAACAGGCCACTTTACCGATAGTGTGTTGATTGATTACATCCAAAAAAATTTTACGGCCTATTATCTTAATGCTCTAACGGCCTATCAAAACAACGATAGTATCCCTTATGCTTGGATGGCAGCGTTGGATACTAACTATTGTAAAAACTGTGGGTACGTACAATGGCTGGCATTGGGCACCAATGCACACATTAACAACGATTTGTATTTTATTTTGCTGGACTATTTTGGCAAGTACGGCGTTACCAACCACAATGCTAAAAAGGCACAAAAAGAGTTTTTTACAATATCAGCCCGAGAAACAGACCGCATTGTGAAGGTGTTTATCAAAACCGACCCAAAAATTAATTGGTTAGAAGGTGTTTTGATTAATACCGGAAAAAATGGGGTAAAGCAACAAATGAAAAAATACTTACGTATTACCTGGAATAATGCACTGGAAGCTGCAACACATCCTGAAAAATTAGCTATTATCACCCAAAAGCAAATGGCCTTTGCACAAAAAAATGCCCTCCAGTTCATTAAGCCGAAATTCCCTATCAAAACAGGCTTTAAAATGATGAAATCACTCGATAATTTACCATTTGCTACTAAAATCAGTATGCTGGCCCCTGTTCCAAAAAAATAAGCAATACAGTTTGCTCATTTTTGGTACTTTTATAATTAAATGCAAATCAACAAAGCCTCAGTTTTACTTTTCTTTCTCATTTATATTTCAACCTCAGCGCTAAACGCACAAGAAACTTATGACTACCCTACGTTTAGGCATAAACTTGATAGTTTAGTTAAAAACAAACAACAGCAACAAAGCTGTTATTATCATTTTGCCCGCCTATACCAAAGGGTATCTATAGGAGTTTCAGCACTCACAAAGGCAGGTAAGCTAAAAGACACTGCTTTTATTGCAAAACTTGAAGGACGTTTTGGTTATTACTTTCTCAAAAACTTTGATTCGTTAAATAACAGCGGAGTCACAAATTACTGCTGGCAACAAGCACTTGATACACAACAACACACCAATCATTATGCAACACCAATGATTATGGCAATGAGTGCGCACATTACGCACGATTTATTTTTTGCACTTACCGATGTTTTTAAAACCCATCCTCCAACTAAGGCAAACAAAAAAGACTATAAACTGGTAGCCAAAATACACGAGAAAATTGTAGCGGATTACTTTGAGAACATTATGCCGCATTTAAAGGCTGATAAGAAGTGGAAACGTCAATCTATACGCAAACTATCTAAACAAGCCGCAAAAGGGCTTCGCATGGAGCGTAATAGGGTTTGGAATGAGGCTAAGAAGGCCGCTGAAAATCCCAAAAAGTTTGCAGAGTATTATTTCCGCCATATGGCTTTATCACATAAAATGGCAGACAGAATACTAAAACCCAAAGGTTTATTGAAAACAGGCATCGAAATAGCGGATAATTTGGATAGTTTAACATTTGAAGAGAAGGCATTTTTGCTAAACAATGCCAGACCATAACAGTACAAAAAAGAAAACCCCGCTTGCGGCGGGGTTTAAATATCGATAAGTATTTTATACTTACTCTTTGGTTTCAGATTCAGTGCTGGTTTCAGCAGCGTTCTCTACAGCAGGCGTCTCTTCTTTAACCTCTTCTACTACAGGCTTGGTTTCAGCCTTAACAGCAGTTTCAGTTTTAGCAGTTGCACCAGTACCTCTGCGGCTACGACGTGTTTTACCTTTGCCTGCTTTGTCAGCCTTAGCTGCCAACATGTATTCGTTGTAGTCAACTAACTCAATAATTGCAGTTTCAGCGTTATCACCCAAACGGTTACCAGTTTTTAAAATACGGGTATAACCACCGGGCCTGTCGCCAATTTTACCGGCAACTTCGCCAAAAAGTTCTTTCACAGCATACTTGTCGTGCAAGTAGCCAAACACCACGCGGCGTGAGTGCGTTGTATTGTCTTTTGCTTTTGTAATCAAAGGCTCAACAAACTTGCGAAGTTCTTTTGCCTTGGCTAAGGTTGTACTGATGCGCTTGTGCAATATCAGTGAGCTGGCCATGTTATTCAACATTGCCTTACGGTGCTCTTTGGTACGACCCAAGTGATTATCTTTTTTTCCGTGTCTCATTTCTTTATTTGTTATTGGGTTATTTAAGTTAGTCAGTTATTGTGATAACCTCATAACTGATAACCGGTAACTAAATTTTAATCTTCGTTCAATTTATATTTTGCAACGTCCATACCGAAAGTAAGGTTCTTCTCCCTTACCAATTCTTCAAGCTCAGTAAGCGATTTTTTACCAAAGTTGCGGAACTTCAACAAATCGGCAATGTCGTAACTTACCAAATCACCCAAAGTTTTAATCTCAGCAGCTTTCAAGCAGTTGTATGCACGTACTGAAAGGTCAAGATCAGCCAATGGGGTTTTAAGCAACTTGCGCATGTGCAATAAGTTCTCATCTACTTCCACAGGAGCAGCTTTAATTTGGCTGTCGATAGTGATATTCTCATCAGAGAACAACATAAAGTGTTGTATCAAAATCTTAGCCGATTCTTTCAACGCCTCTTCAGGTCTAACGCTACCATCCGTCTGAATCTCAATCATCAGTTTTTCATAGTCGGTACGTTGTTCAACCCTAAAATCGTCAACGTGGTATTTTACGTTTTTGATTGGAGTGTATATCGAATCGATAGGAATTAAACCTATCACGTGTTCTTTAGGTTTGTTTTCTTCAGCAGGAACGTATCCACGACCTTTGTTTACCGTAAGTTCAATCTCAAGGTTTACAAAAGGCTCCATGTTGCAAATCACCAAATCAGGGTTCAAAATTTCAAAAGCATTGGTGTAGCGGCTAATATCACCGGCCACAAATTGCTCTTTGCCTTTTAGTGAAACAAATATTTTTTCATTGTCACCGGCATCTGAAACTTTTTTAAACCTCACCTGCTTCAGGTTAAGCACAATTTCAGTAACATCTTCAACAACACCTTTGATGCTTGAAAACTCGTGGTCAACACTGGGTATTTTCACAGTGGTGATAGCATACCCTTCAAGCGAAGAAAGAAGAATTCTGCGAAGGGCGTTTCCTATCGTAACCCCGTAACCTTTTTCAAGGGGGCGGAATTCAAACTGACCATAAAAGTCAGTTTCTTTGTGCATTATAACTTTATCAGGTTTTTGAAAAGCAAGTATTGCCATGGGGCTTAAAAGGGGTTTAGTGATTACTTAGAGTACAACTCCACTATTAGTTGCTCTTTAATATTTTCGGGGATTTGATCACGCTCAGGAAAAGCCATAAACCTACCTGTCATGCTGTTGTTATTCCACTCCAACCAATTGTATTTGCGGCTGCGACCAGATGAAAGAGCATCAGTAATTGTTTCAAGAGATTTTGATTTCTCACGAACACTGATTACATCACCAGGCTTCAATTGGTACGAAGGTATGTTAACGATATGACCGTTAACAGTAATATGTTTATGACCAACCAACTGGCGTGCGCCGCTGCGGCTGGCAGCTAAGCCAAGACGGAAAACAGTGTTGTCCAATCTTGCTTCTAAAAATTTCAAAAGGTTTTCACCGGTGATACCGTCTTTAACGTTTGCTTTGTGGAAAATACCACGAAACTGACGCTCAAGAATACCATAGGTGTACTTTGCTTTTTGTTTCTCAATAAGCTGAATAGCGTATTCCGACTTTTTGGGTTTACGGCGTGATTGTCCGTGTTGTCCCGGTGGGTAATTACGTTTATCAAGAACTTTGTCTGGGCCAAAAATGGCTTCGCCAAATTTCCTTGCTATCTTGCTTTTGGGTCCAATATATCTTGCCATTGTATCTTATTCTACGGGTTAAAAAATTATATCCTGCGGCGTTTTGGAGGACGACATCCATTATGAGGAATAGGAGTAATATCTTTAATAGAAATCACTTCGATACCTACGGTTTGAAGGGTACGGATAGCCGACTCGCGACCTGAACCGGGACCTTTAACAAACACATCAACCTTACGCATACCTAAATCATAAGCCACTTTACCGCAATCTTGAGCTGCAGTTTGAGCAGCATAAGGGGTGTTCTTTTTAGAACCTTTAAAACCCATTTTGCCGGCTGAAGCCCATGATACTACCTGACCGGTTTGGTTGGTAAGTGATATGATAATATTGTTAAAGGTAGCTTGTATGTGAGCCTGTCCGTGAGACTCAACTTGCACTACCCTTTTCTTTGCCGTTTTTTTATTAGTTGCCATTAGTTACTTTCTTTCAACTATTTATTTATTACTTGGTAGCCTTTTTCTTACCGGCTACAGTCTTACGCTTACCTTTACGGGTACGTGAGTTAGTACGTGTACGTTGACCACGCAACGGAAGTCCTTTCCTGTGCCTCAAACCACGGTAGCAAGCTATATCCATCAAACGTTTGATGTTAAGTTGCACTTCTGAGCGAAGCTCGCCTTCCACTTTAATATTGTCTGTAATAAAAGTTCGTATATGGTTCAAATCTTCATCGTTCCATTCTGATACTTTTTTCCCCAAATCAATATTACCGGCCTCTAAAATACGGCGGGCACTGGTGCGGCCTATACCATACACATAGGTTAAACCTATTTCACCGCGTTTGTTTTTTGGTAAATCTATACCTGCTATCCTTGCCATAAATAATTATCCTTGTCTTTGTTTGTATTTGGGGTTCTTTTTGTTAATTACAAACAGCTTACCCTTGCGACGTACAATCTTGCAATCGCTGCTGCGTTTTTTTATTGAGGGTCTTACTTTCATTTTAGTAAAGTTACTTCTTATTTATAACGGTAACATATCCTGCCCCTCGATAAATCGTAGGGCGACATTTCCACTTGCACTTTGTCACCGGGTAATATTTTTATATAGTGCATCCTCATTTTGCCCGAAATAGTGGCAATAATCTCGTGTCCGTTCTCTAATTGCACCCTGAACATAGCGTTCGAAAGTGCTTCGGTTATTACACCGTCTTGTTTTATTGAAGGTTGTTTTGCCAACTTAAAGCGTTTTTAAAATGGGCTGCAAAAATATATTTTTTACTTTATATTAACAAATATTAAATAATTACATTGTTGGAGTTTGTGGAACCGATCGGCCTTTAATGCCTGATTTAACAAATCCGTCGTAGTGGCGCATCAACAAATGGCTCTCTATCTGCTGCAGTGTATCTAAAACAACACCCACCATAATTAGTAGTGATGTACCTCCAAAAAAGTCAGCAAACTGGTTGTTTACACCCAAAATGATGGCTATTGAGGGGAATATAGCTACCAAAGCTAAGAAAAGTGAACCTGGTAGTGTAATGCGCGACATTACGTTATCAATGAAATCTGATGTGTTTTTGCCAGGCTTGATACCGGGTATGAAACCGTTGTTCTTTTTCAAATCATCAGCTATTTGTGTGGGGTTAACCGTAATAGCTGTGTAGAAGTATGTGAACACGATAATCAATAAGGCAAATGTTAGGTTATAGGCCAATGAAGTATTATCTGAAAATACTTGTAAGAAATAACCAACTTCAGAATCAGAAAGGAATTGTGCTACGGTAATAGGGATGAACATAAGAGCTTGCGCAAAGATGATTGGCATTACACCGGTTGCGTTTACCTTCATTGGAAGGTATTGGCGCATGCCGCCGAATTGCCTGTTACCTTGTACACGTTTAGCATAGTTTACAGGTATTTTACGTGTACCTTGTACCAACATGATAACAATTGCTATCACAGATATAAGGGCAAACATTTCTACCAAGAAAATTACCAAACCTCCGCCTTTACCATCAAACTTAAAGCCTATCTCAGAGAATAAAGAGCCGGGGAAACGTGATATAATACCCACCATGATGATAAGTGAAATACCATTACCCAAACCTTTATCAGTAATACGCTCACCAAGCCACATTACAAACATGGTACCGGCAATCATTATAACCACTGAAGTGATACTAAACCAAACACCGGGGTTGTATATAGCTGTACCAACTTCACTTTGTAGATTAGTTAGGTATGCTATTGATTGCAAGGCAGTAACAATAATGGTTAGATAACGAGTTATCTGATTCATTTTATTACGTCCATCTTCGCCCTCTTTCTGCATACGTTGGAAATAAGGCACCGCCACCGTTAATAACTGCACAATGATAGATGCAGAAATGTATGGCATAATACCCAGTGCAAATATTGATGCACGAGAAAATGCGCCGCCTGCAAACATATTCAATAGGCCAAAAAGACCACCTGAACCTTGTTCAGCAAGATTTCCCAACTCATTAGGGTCGATACCGGGTAGGGTGATAAATGAACCTATACGGTATATAAGCAATAGACCTAGGGTATTTATAATACGAATCCTCAGGTCGTCTATGCTCCAGATTTGTTTTAGCTTGGTTATAATTTTTTTCATCGATTATGCAGTATGCTCGGTTCCTCCAGCAGATTAAATATCTTTTTTCTCAGCATGCGGTTTTACCTCATGGGCGGTACCTCCGGCAGATTCGATAGCCTTTTTTGCAGTATCAGAAAAAGCATGAGCTTTAACCTCAAGCGCAGCTTTCAATTCGCCACGACCTAAAACTTTCACCAAATCAGTTTTTTGAACTAAACGGTGTTTTTTAAGCGTATCAAAATCAATTGACTTAAGGTTGTGCTTATCAGCAATCTCTTGAAGTTGGCTTAAGTTAAATACCTTGTACTCAACCCTGAAAGGGTTTTTAAAGCCGAACTTAGGCATACGACGTTGCAAAGGCATCTGACCGCCTTCGAAACCCTTTTTGCGGCTGTTACCGCTACGAGACTGGGCACCTTTGTGACCACGTGTTGAAGTGCCACCACGGCCAGAGCCTGTACCACGACCAATACGCTTTTCTCTTTTTATAGAACCTTCAGCAGGTTTTAGTGTATGTAATCTCATTGTTTTAAACTGTTTCTACTTTTACCAAATGTTTCACTTTCTCAACCATACCTAATATGGCTGGGGTTTCATCGTGCTCAACGGTCTGGTTCATCTTACGCAAACCTAATGCTTGCATAGTCTTTTTTTGCCTTTCCGACCTATCGATGATTGATTTTACTTGTGTGATTTTAATTTTTGACATGATTTTTCCTCCTGATGATTAACCGTTAAACACACGTTTCAAACCAAGTCCCCTGTGTTGCGCCACGGTAAAAGGGTCGCGCATTTTCACAAGTGCGTCAATAGTAGCCTTCACAACGTTGTGAGGGTTTGATGAACGTTTGGATTTTGCCAAAACGTCAGTGATACCGGCACTTTCTAAAACGGCACGCATCGCACCACCGGCAATTACACCGGTACCATGTGAAGCTGGTTTTAAAAATACAAGACCACCACCAAACTTACCATATTGCTCATGAGGCACAGTACCATTAATAATAGGTACTTTTATAAGGTTTTTCTTAGCGTCTTCAACACCTTTGCTTATCGCATCGGTTACCTCGCCAGCTTTACCTAAGCCAAATCCAACTATACCTTGTCCATCGCCCACAACCACAATGGCTGAGAAGCTAAATGTGCGGCCACCTTTGGTAACTTTCGCTACACGGTTTATAGCTACAACCTTTTCTTTAAGTTCAAGGTCGCTTTGACGTACTTTTTTTACTGTTGCTTTTACCATCTTCGTAATTTATTAAAATTCAAGCCCCCCTTCCCTAGCACCATCAGCCAAGCTCTTCACGCGGCCGTGATACAGGTATCCGTTCCTGTCAAATACTACTTTTATTATTCCGGCTTGCTTGGCTTTATCAGCCAACTCTTTGCCTACCATAAAGGCCTTCTCAACCTTTGTTATTTTTGCGTTGTTAACCGCATCAATACGAGATGAAGCCGCAACAATAGTGTTGCCATCAATATCGTTTATCAACTGTGCATATATCTGGCTGTTGCTACGGAATACTGAAAGCCTTGGGCGTTCTGCGGTTCCTTCAACCCTGCTGCGTATGCTTTTTTTAAGTTTTAAGCGGCGCGCTTGTTTATTAGTTGCCATTGTTTTTTACTCTCTTTTTGCTGTTAATGGTTATTTTTTACCTGCCGACTTACCAGCTTTACGCCTCAATACTTCACCTTCGAACTTGATACCTTTACCTTTGTATGGTTCTGGTTTACGCAAGCTGCGGATTTTGGCAGCAATGTGCCCGATAAGTTGCTTATCGGCAGATTTTAAAGTAACTGTTGGGTTTTTACCTTTTACGGTTTCAGTGGCTATTTTCACTTCATCAGGTATTTGCAGATAAATCTCATGCGAATATCCAAGTGAAAGTGAAAGTATTTGACCATCATTAGAGGCTTTGTAACCCACACCCACTAATTCTTGTTTGGTTTCGTAGCCTTTGCTCACACCAATCACCATGTTATTAATCAAAGAACGGTACAAACCGTGCATTGCTTTATGGCGTTTTTGTTCGGTGGGGCGGGTAAGAACTACCTGACCATCTTCTACACTAACAGTTATATCTGGGTCAACTTTTTGGGTAAGAGTACCCATAGGACCTTTTACAGAAATTTCGTTTTTGTCGCTAACTTTAACTTCAACACCTTGTGGAAGTTTGACGGGTGATTTTCCTATACGTGACATTTCTCTTTTTCTCCTTTAAAATTAGTACACATAACAAATTACCTCGCCACCCACGTTGTTTAGGCGTGCTTCTTTATCAGTCATTACACCTTTAGAAGTTGAAATTATAGCTATACCTAAGCCGTTGATTACCCTTGGCAAAGCATCTGATTTTGCATACTGCCTTAAACCGGGCTTGCTAATCCTACGCAATGAGCGGATTGCCGGAGCTTTAGATACTGGATTGTATTTTAGGGCGATTTTGATTACGCCGGGGATTTGGTCATCTTCAAACTTGTAGTTTAAGATGTACCCTTTTTCGTAAAGTACCCTAGTTATCTCTTTCTTTAGTTTTGAAGAGGGTATCTCTACAATGCGATGGTTTGCTTTTATCGCATTCCTCAACCTGGTGAGGTAATCTGAAATTGGATCAGTCATTTTATTCTATCTCTTAAAATATGTTAAACATAAAACCGATATCCTGAGTATTACCAACTTGCTTTGGTAACACCCGGAATCATACCCTTAAGGGCCATTTCGCGGAATTGGTTACGGCAAATGCCGAACATCCTTACATAACCACGGGGCTTGCCAGTGATATTGCAACGGTTGCGCAAACGAACCGGAGCAGAGTTACGGGGTAATTTTTGAAGACCTTCGTAATCTCCGGCTTCTTTAAGTGCTTTACGCTTATCTGCGTAAGTAGCTACCAAACGTTCGCGTTTGCGTTGTCTTGCTTTTATTGATTCTTTAGCCATTGTATTTTATTACTCAGCGTTTTTAAATGGAAAACCGAATTGTTTCAACAGTTCAAGGCATTCAACATCAGTTTTTGCATTTGTTACAAAAGTAATGTCCATACCATTAATACGGTTGGTTTTGTCAATATTTATCTCAGGGAAGATAATTTGTTCGGTGATACCCAAGGTGTAGTTACCACGACCATCGAAGCCTTTAACAGCTAAGCCGCCGAAATCACGTACACGAGGTAATGCGGTAGAAATCAACCTATCCAAAAATTCGTACATCTGCTCACGGCGTAGGGTTACCCTTGCACCAATAGGCATATTCTCACGAAGTTTGAAGTTAGAAATCGCTTTCTTTGATTTTGTAGGAACAGCTTTTTGGCCGGCTATCAAAGTCATTTCAGCAACGGCTGAATCAACCAGCTTTTTATCAGCAACGGCAGCACCCACACCCTGATTAATACAAATCTTAAGCAGTTTGGGAACTTCCATTACGTTTTTGTACCCAAACTTCTCAGTTAGGGCAGGCCTTACTTTGCTATCGTAATGCTCTTTTAAACGTGGGTTATACATATCGTTCGCTCTTATTAATTATTGTCTTTAATTTCTTCGCCTGATTTTTTAGAAAACCTTACCAGTTTTCCATCTTCACCGGCGCGTCTGCCAACACGGGTAGCATTCCCTTTCTCATCAACAATCATCAAATTGCTGATGTGGATAGGAGCTTCCTCCTTCAAAATAGTACCGGGTTGGTTAGCAGCCCTTGATTTTTGGTGTTTAGTAACAATGTTAACACCTTCTACTACGGCACGTTGAGTGGCAGTCAATACGCGAATAACGCGACCTTTTTTACCTTTTTCATCACCGGCAAGTACTTTTACAGTATCGCCTTTTTTTACGTGCAGCTTTTGCTGTTTGTTTGATTTACGTTCCATATTATAATACCTCCGGTGCTAACGATACTATTTTCATAAATTGTTTGTCCCTTAGCTCACGAGCAACGGGTCCAAATATACGTGTAGCGCGTGGCTCATCCTGCGAGTTTAGCAACACACATGAGTTATCATCAAACCTGATGTATGAACCATCGGGCCTGCGAACTTCTTTGCGTGTACGAACAACAACTGCGCGAGAAACGGCACCTTTTTTAACACCGCCAGAGGGCATTGCGTCTTTAACCGAAACTACGATTTTATCGCCAACACTGGCATAACGTTTCTTAGTTCCGCCCAATACCCTGATGCACAGCACTTCTTTCGCTCCGCTGTTATCAGCCACTTTAAGTCTTGATTCCTGCTGTATCATTTTAATTAATTACTTAGCTTTTTCTACAATTTCAACCAAGCGCCAGCGTTTGGTTTTGCTCAACGGCCTGGTTTCCATCAGGCGAACGATGTCATTAACTTGACATTCGTTTTTCTCATCATGGGCATAAAACTTAAAGGTTTTCTTCACAAACTTGTGGTATTTTTTGTGTTTCATCCTACGCTCTACGGTAACCACGATAGATTTATCCATCTTGCTGCTGGCTACTTTACCCACAATCTCTTTGCGCATATTGCGCTCTATGGTATTGTTTTCCATGTTCTGTTCCATAAATTATTGTGCCTGCTGCTCCTTATTCCTTTTGCTAAGCTCTGTAAGATAGCGGGCAATAAGTTTGCGAGAAGCTTTTAATTTCATAGGGTTTTCTACGGGCGATACCGCATGGCTAAATTGCATCTTTTGCAACAATGCCCTCTCTTCCCTAAGTTTTTCAACCAAGTCAACGGTTGAAAGCTGCCTTATCTCTGTATTTTTCATAATTATTCAGCGGTATAATCGTGTTTAACCACAAATTTAGTAGCCACAGGCAGTTTTTGTCCGGCAAGACGCATAGCTTCTTGAGCTACATCTACTGGTACACCTTCGGCTTCAAATATAATGGTACCCGGTTTAACAATTGCTACCCAATATTCTGGCGCACCCTTACCTTTACCCATACGAACCTCAGCAGGTTTCTTAGTTACGGGTTTATCGGGGAATATGCGTATCCAAACTTTACCTTCACGTTTCATAAAACGTGTAAGGGCAATACGGGCAGCCTCAATTTGGCGTGCAGTTATCCAAGAAGGCTCCATTGTTTTAAGGGCAAATGTGCCAAAAGCAATGGTATGTCCGCGTTGGGCTATACCTTTTACCCTGCCTTTTTGTTGTTTTCTGAATTTTGTACGTTTTGGCTGTAACATTTCTTTAGTCTTTTAAAATCCTTTTGCTAACTATCGCCTTCCGCCTCCACGGTTGTTTCCACCACCACGGTTGTTTCCACCTTGGCCACCGCCACGGCGATCACCACCGCCACGGTTATCGCGGCGATCTCCACCACGGTTGTCACGACGGTCGCCTCCGCGATTATCGCGACGGTCGCCACCACGATCACCTTTAGGTGCACGATCTTGGTTGCTAACAAAGTTGGGAGAAAGGTCACGTTTACCGTAAACTTCGCCACGGCAAATCCATACTTTGATACCAATTTTACCGTATACGGTAAGTGCTTCGCTTAAAGCATAATCAATATCAGAGCGAAGTGTGTGCAAAGGAGTACGACCTTCTTTGTAAACTTCTGTACGTGCCATCTCAGCTCCGTTCAAACGACCTGATATCATAATTTTGATACCGGCACCGCCCATACGCATAGTTGATGCGATAGCAGTTTTAATTGCTCGTTTGTATGAAACACGGGCTTCAATTTGTCCGGCAATATTTTCACCTACCAAAGCAGCATCCAGTTCTGGACGTTTGATTTCAAGAATGTTGATTTGAACATCCTTTTTGGTAAGTTTTTTGATTTCTTCTTTAATCTTATCAACCTCACTGCCACCTTTACCGATAACGATACCGGGCCTTGAAGTGTGAATAGTAATGATGATTCTCTTAAGAGTGCGCTCGATAACTATCTTAGCTATACCACCTTTTGTAATACGGGCATTTAGGTAGCGGCGGATTTTATCATCCTCAAATAGTTTATCAGCGGCTGTTTTTCCACCATACCAGTTAGAATCCCAACCTTTGATTATACCTAACCTAAAACCTATCGGATTTACTTTCTGTCCCATATTAGTTCTTATCTTCTTTAGAGTCAACAATTAATGTTACGTGATTAGATCTCTTTCTAATCCTGTATGCCCTTCCTTGAGGAGCTGGGCTTATGCGTTTCATCATCGGACCACCGTCAACAAAAACGGTTTTGATGAAAAGGCTGCTATCTACAACGCGGTCATTTTTCTTTTCCCAGTTGTTTATTGCAGATAAAAGCAACTTTTCTAGCCTGATGGCATATTGGCGCCTTTGGTTGAATTTCAAGGTGTTTAGCGCCTTCTCAACCTGCATACCCCTGATTTGGTTGGCAAGCAACCTCATTTTACGGGGTGATACTGGGCAATTATTCAATTTTGCTACTGCTTCCATTGGTTTCTATTGCTATTTATTACTTAACAGGGTGAGTCTTAAATGTACGGGTGGGTGCAAATTCACCCAACTTGTGGCCTACCATGTTTTCGGTAACATATACGGGGATAAACTTATTGCCATTATGAACGGCAAAAGTGTGGCCTACGAAATCAGGTGTAATCATGCTGCGGCGAGACCATGTTTTGATTACTGATTTCTTTTTGCCTTCTGTCATTTGAAACACTTTGCGCTCCAATTTCCAGTCTACAAAAGGTCCTTTTTTAAGTGAACGTGCCATAGTATATTACCTTATTTCTTTCTTCTTTCTAAAATGTATTTACTTGACGCCTTTTTGGGATGACGTGTCTTATAACCCTTAGCTAACAAGCCTTTGCGTGAACGTGGGTGACCACCTGAAGCCCTACCTTCACCACCACCCATTGGGTGATCAACAGGGTTCATAGATACGCCTCGGTTACGAGGACGACGGCCTAACCAACGTTTGCGACCAGCTTTACCTAATACCACTTGGTTGTGGTCAGGGTTTGATACTGAACCAATGGTTGCCATACAAGCTACCAATATCATGCGGGTTTCGCCTGAAGGTAATTTGATAGTAGCATATTTACCATCACGTGCCAATAGTTGGGCTGATGAGCCTGCGCTGCGGCATATTTTAGCTCCTTGGCCGGGGCGCAACTCAATGTTGTGAATTGTGCTACCAAGAGGAATTTCTTCGATATATAGGGTGTTACCGGTATCAGGTGATACGCCACGGCCAGCATTTACTTTTTGGCCTACAACAATACCTTTAGGGGCAATGATGTAACGTTTTTCGCCATCGGCATATTGAACTAGAGAGATAAAACAAGTACGGTTTGGATCATACTCAACCGTCATTACTTCAGCAGCAATGTTTTGTTTATCGCGTTTAAAATCAATTATCCTATACTTTTGTTTGTGACCACCACCCATATAGCGCATGGTCATCTTACCTTGATTGTTACGACCGCCCGATGATTTTTTGGGAGCAATCAGGCTTTTCTCAGGATTGTTTCCTGTAGTAAGCTCGCTGAAAGCGTTAGCTACCCTAAAACGGGTACCGGGGGTTACGGGGCTTAATCTCTTTACTGCCATCTTACTTATACGTTTTCAAAGAAGTCGATATGTTGACCCTCTTTAAGTGTAACAAATGCTTTTTTAAAGGCAGGAGTGCGCCCGGCAAAAACACCTTTTTTGGTGTATTTGGCTTTTGCTTTGCCTGCATATATCATAGTGTTTACGGCTTCAACCTCAACACTGTACAATTTTTCAATTTCAGCTTTGATTTGGTCTTTAGTAGCTTGTTTTTCAACTACAAAACCATATTTCTTAAGCTTATCGGTAGCAACCTGGCTTTTTTCTGTAATCAGGGGCTTTTTTAATATACTGCTCATGTTCTTTCCTCCAATTATTTACTGCTAAGTATATTTTCCAAAACTTTTACTGAGTTTTCAGCCAGCACAAGGCTTTGGTTGTCCAATATGCTGTATGTGTTCAAATCAGAAGCTAATACCACTTTAGAGTTGGGTATGTTACGGCTTGAAAGAACTACATTATTGTTTACCTCAGGTAGAACAAAAACAGCTTTTTTATCGGCTAGCTTAAGATTTGCAAGAATGTTTACAAAATCTTTAGTCTTTGGGTTTTGTAGGTTGAAATCTTCAACTACTACAATCTCATTCAACTTAGCTTTGTGAGCTAATGCTGACTTACGAGCCAATTGTTTAACTTTTTTGTTTAGTTTGAAACCGTAGTCGCGAGGTTTAGGACCGAAAATACGTCCACCACCACGAAACAATGGAGATTTCATACTACCCGCACGGGCTCCGCCTGTACCTTTTTGCCTTTTAAGCTTTTTGGTAGTGCGGTTAATTTCCCAACGCTCTTTGGTTTTGTGTGTTCCTTGGCGTTGGTTAGCCAAAAACTGCTTCACGTCTAAGTATATAGCGTGATCGTTTGGCTCTATACCGAAAATAGCGTCGCTTAGTACAACTTTTCTTCCGGTATCTGCACCTTGTATGTTTAATACACTAAGTTCCATTTTATCTCTCTACTATTACGTATGAACCTTTGGCACCGGGCACTGTACCCTTAAGTACCAATAGGTTATGTTCTTTAATTACTTTCACTACCACAAGGTTAATGCTCAATACCCTGCTGCCACCTGTGCGGCCTGCCATGCGCATACCCTTGAATACTTTTGAAGGGAACGATGATGCACCCAATGAACCGGGAGCACGCAACCTGTTGTGCTGACCGTGAGTAGCCATACCAACCCCGCTAAATCCGTGGCGTTTAACAACACCTTGGAAACCTTTACCTTTAGAGGTACCGATTACGTCAACAAATTCACCTTCGTGAAAAATATCAACAGTAAGTACTTCACCGGGTTTCATATCATGCTCAAGGTCTTTGTCAATTCCTTTAAATTCAGCAAGTTTTGCTTTTGGCGTAGTACCTGCTTTTTTAAAGTGGCCTTGCATAGCCTTGGTAGTGTGCTTTTCGTTTTTCTCGCCATAAGCCATTTGTACTGCGTTGTAACCGTCGGTTTCTTTGCTTTTCACCTGAGTTACTACGCAAGGGCCAGCCTCAATTACTGTACAGGCTACATTTTTACCATCTTCGGTAAAAATGCTGGTCATTCCTACTTTTTTTCCTATTAGTCCTAACATTGTGCTATCAAACTTTAATTTCCACATCTACACCGCTGGGAAGTTCTAACTTCATCAGGGCATCTACAGTTTTTGCGGTTGAGCTGTAAATATCAAGCAACCTTTTGTAAGAGCATACTTGAAATTGTTCGCGCGCTTTTTTGTTTACGTGGGGAGAGCGTAGCACAGTAAATATTTTCTTTTCGGTAGGAAGGGGTATTGGCCCGCTAACTACAGCGCCTGTGCTCTTAACCGTCTTCACGATTTTTTCAGCCGACTTATCCACCAGGTTGTAGTCGTATGATTTTAACTTTATTCTTATCTTTTGGCTTACCATTGTTATACTAAGCTTATTAAGCGTTTACTGATTTTCCTTTAACTTTTGCCAATACTTCCTCAGTTACGTTACGAGGAGCTTCATCATAATGTGAGAACTCCATAGTAGAGGTAGCACGACCTGAAGTGATGGTACGCAAAGTTGTTACGTAACCAAACATTTCTGAAAGGGGCACTTTAGCTTTAATAACCTGTGCACCGGCACGGGTATCAACACCTTCCATTTGTCCACGGCGTTTGTTCAAATCACCCATTACATCACCCATGTATTCTTCGGGAGTAATTACTTCCAACTTCATTATGGGCTCAAGTAGTACGGGTTTAGCTTTGGCACACGCTTCTTTGTAACCCATTTTTGCTGCCAATTCAAATGACAACGAATCCGAGTCAACTGCGTGGAATGAACCGTCAAACAAGCGAACTTTAAGGCTATCTACAGGGTACCCTGCTAATACACCATTTGACATTGCTGCAGCAAAACCTTTTTGTACTGCGGGTATAAATTCTTTGGGGATAGAACCACCAACGATTTCGTTTACAAATTGCAAACCACCTTTGTGATCAGCATCAGCAGGCATCACTTCAAACATGATATCAGCGAATTTACCGCGACCACCCGATTGCTTTTTATAAACTTCGCGGTGAGTGTACTTACCAGTGATAGCTTCTTTGTAAGCTACCTGAGGGGCACCTTGGTTACATTCAACTTTAAATTCACGTTTCAAACGATCAAGGATAATTTCCAAGTGCAATTCACCCATACCTGATACGATGGTTTGACCAGTATCTTGATCGGTTTGCGCACGGAAAGTAGGATCTTCTTCGGTTAGTTTAGCCAAAGCCACACCTAGTTTATCAACGTCGGCCTGAGTTTTAGGCTCAATAGCCAACCCGATAACAGGTTCAGGGAAATCCATTGCTTCCAATACAATTTTGCGGCTTTCGTCGCAAAGAGTGTCACCTGTTTTGATATCTTTAAAACCAACAGCAGCACCAATATCACCTGCACCCAATTTATCGATAGGGTTTTGTTTGTTGGCGTGCATTTGGAATATACGTGAGATACGCTCTTTGTTACCTGAACGAGTATTGTAAACGTATGAACCAGCAGTCAAAACACCTGAGTACACACGAATGAAGCACAAACGGCCTACATAAGGGTCAGTGGCAATTTTGAACGCTAGTGCAGAGAATGGTTCGCTTTCGCTAGGCTTAAACGAAATTTCAGCACCGGTATCAGGATCAGTACCTTTAACGTTGTCCCTATCAAGTGGGCTTGGCATCAATTCCATAACAAGGTCAAGCATTGTTTGCACACCTTTGTTTTTGAATGATGAACCGCACACCATAGGAACGATTTTCATGTCAAGAGTAGCTTTACGAAGAGCATCCAAAATTTCACGCTCGGTGATTGATGTAGGATCATCAAAGAATTTCTCCATCAAACGGTCGTCGTATTCAGATACGGCTTCCAATAATTTTTCGCGCCATTCAGTAGCTTCATCTACCATATCAGCAGGGATAGGAACTACTTCATAGGTCATACCCTTGTCGTGTTCGTTCCACACCATACCACGGAAGTTGATCAAATCAACAACACCTGTAAACTCATCTTCAGCACCGATGGGTAATTGCAAAGGAATTGCATTGCTACCCAACATGTCACGAACTTGCTTTACAACTGCTAAAAAGTCAGCACCGGCACGGTCCATTTTGTTTACGAAACCGATACGGGCAACGTTGTAGTTGTTAGCCAAACGCCAGTTAGTTTCAGATTGAGGCTCAACACCATCAACTGCGCTAAACAAAAACACCAAGCCATCCAATACCCTAAGTGAGCGGTTTACCTCAACGGTAAAATCCACGTGACCGGGAGTATCGATAATGTTAATTTGGTATTTGTTGTCAAGGTAGTTCCAAAATACAGTAGTAGCAGCCGAAGTAATGGTGATACCTCTTTCTTGTTCTTGTACCATCCAGTCCATAGTGGCTGCGCCATCGTGTACTTCACCAATCTTGTGGTTTACACCGGCATAATACAAAATACGTTCTGTAGTAGTTGTTTTACCGGCATCAATGTGAGCAGCGATACCGATGTTCCTAACGTATTTTAAGTCGCGTGACATAAATTTTTATTGTTGTATTTTAATTTTTCTTGTTACTAAATATCTTACACCCTGAAATGTGAGAAAGCTTTGTTTGCTTCAGCCATACGGTGTGTGTCGTCCCTTTTCTTCACTGAAGCACCTTCACCTTTTGAAGCGGCAATAATTTCAGCAGCTAATTTTTCGGGATATGATTTCTCGTTGCGTTTGCGTGAGTACTCAATCATCCACTTCATGCCTTGCACTATTTTCCTTTCTGCGGGCACTTCAATAGGAATTTGGAATGTAGCACCACCCACCCTGCGGGCTTTAACTTCTACTGACGGCATTACGTTGTTTAGGGCTTTCTTCCATACGTCGATACCCCTCTCTTGAATTTTGCCTTCAACAATTTCTAAAGCTTTATAAAACAATGCAAAAGCAAGTTGTTTCTTGCCATCATACATCATATTGTTTATAAAGCGGGTCACCAATATGTCGTTATACTGGGGGTCTGGCGCCAATATTCTTTTCTTCGCTTTGGTTTTTCTCATTGCCTTAAAGTGCTATTATTTTTTGCCTTTACCTTTAGCTGCGGGAGCTTGTCCGGGTTTTGGTTTCTTTGTTCCGTATTTACTACGACGTTGGTTACGGCCTTCAACACCGGCTGTATCCAATGCGCCACGCACGATGTGGTAACGTACACCGGGAAGATCTTTTACCCTACCGCCACGTACCAATACTATCGAGTGCTCTTGCAAATTGTGTCCTTCGCCGGGTATATACGCGTTAACCTCTTTACCATGTGATAACCTTACACGGGCTACTTTACGCATTGCCGAGTTTGGTTTTTTAGGAGTTGTGGTATAAACACGGGTACAAACACCCCTGCGTTGGGGGCAAGAATCTAGGGCAGGAGATTTACTCTTAAACTCTATGGTTTTTCTGCCTTTTCTTACCAGCTGCTGTATAGTTGGCATATTTTATCTACAATTATTCTATTTTAAAAGGACGGCAAAGGTATGCCTTATTTTGCCCAAATACAACACACTACATAAATTTTTTAAATTTTCTTTACGCATAATTAACCGTTTAGCTAAATGGTACTTGTTGTGCATTGTAAAAAAGCTTACAAAGGTAGGGCAAACAGTTAGTATTATTAGTGTGTTTTTTTGAGGGACGGTAAATTAAATTTACTTTTGACCCTTTAATACACGAATGGCAGTTAATGATAATGTAAAGGCATGGAGTGCTTTTGCATGCGTAGCCTTCTTTTGGGGCACAACATATTTGGCTATCGGGGTAGGCATAAAAAGCTTCCCCCCTATTTTGTTTGCAGGGTTAAGGCATTTGATAGCCGGCTCGTTAATACTTACGTACTTTTTTATACGCAAATACCCGCTTCCGCCCAAAGACCAGTTTAAGCATATTATAATAATGTCGTTGCTTATGTTGGGTATTGGAAATGGATTATTGGTTTGGGCTCAACAATTTGTTAGCAGCGGACTTACTGCCATTATCAGCGCTACTTTTCCGTTTGCGGTTTTCTTTTTTAGTTGGGCATTGGGGCAAAGCAAGCCTAATGCTAAGGTAATTACAGGTATTCTGCTTGGCTTTGTGGGGCAAATACTTATTTTTTATGAAAAGCTTGATCTGCTGAAAAGCGAGGATTTTAGATGGAGCCTGCTGGCAATGTTTATTGCAATAGTTTGCTGGGGTTACGGTGCGGTGTATCGCAAAACGGCAACCATTACGCTTCACTCTCTACAGTTTTCAGGTTGGCAAATGGTTACTGCCGGGTTGTTTTTGCTACCGTTTGCCTTTTTTTCGGGTGAGTTTTCAAAACTAAACGTTGTAACAAATAATGCACTTTGGGCGCTTGCATACCTTATTATATTTGGCTCAATAGTGGCTTATGGCTCTTTTATGTATGTATTAAATAAACTGCCAGCCACAACAGTATCAATGTATTCACATATTAATACCATTGTAGCGGTATTTTTAGGCTGGTATTTTCTTAATGAACAACTTACCTTTAAAATAGCCATCTCAACTGTGCTTACACTTGCAGGGGTGTATTTGGTAAACAACGGCATTAATAAAGCAAAAAAGCCGCAATAAGCGGCTTTTTTAATTATAGGCATAAATCAACTTTGTATTAATGTGAGGCATGGGTGGCCGTGCTATCGTGGTTGTGAGTTGTATCGTTAGCAGCAGGCTCAGCCGGGGTTTGTGGTGCGGGTGGATTGGCTTTTAAGTAATCGCTCAGTGCTTGCAACGATTTCTCGTAGTTACCGCCTACCAATTTATCACCCCATAAACCAAACATATATTTAATAAGGATATTATTACCCAACTCTGATTCTATTCCCATTGTAACTTTTATTCCACCTTCTTGTGGTTCAAGTTTGTGATAAATTTTTGCCGGATTCATTCCTTCAAACTCCATAGTACCATCAACAACAGCCATCGGTTCTGATTTGGTAATGGTAACTTTGCCAGTACCAATCTGTTCGTTTTGACTTACCCAAGAGTAGGAGGCACCAACGCCTGATAGAGCTTCGCTGTATGTTACCTGCCAGTTTGGGTCAGTCCTGTTCCACGCATTCCAATTATTCCAGTTCTTAAGATTATTTATTTGCTCAAAAATTTGCTCTTGGGGTGCATTAATTACTAATGAACGCTCAGTGCTGAATTTTGAAGGCATAAACAAGCCCACTATTACTAGTAAGGCTGCTAAAACAATAAGGATGATAAATACTGCTTTTAGAACTTTCATGCTTGCGTGTGTGTTTAGTTTTTCGGTAGTTAATATTCTACCGTCGAATATATATATTTAATCTAAATGCAAAAAAACTTTTTACCCCACTTATACCAAAGGATGTATAGTTTTTTGGTTACTTGTGTGCCCGGGTAATTTGTTTTTTACCTGCCGGTCCGGGTAATGCTTCTACTTGTAACCCCAGCGCTTTAAGGGTTCTTTTAAACTCACCCTTTGCGCAATAGGTAACCAGCACCCCTCCCCTATCCATTGCTGCCACAAGGCTTTCAAGAATTTCTGTTTGCCAAACCTCAGCCTGTTTTGAGGGCGCAAAAGCATCAAAATAAACAAGGTTATAATGTCCCTTGTGATGATATTGTGTGATATCCTCCTCAACTTTTATCATATCAAAACCTGTTGCTAAATTAAACCAACTGCCCCAAGCCGATTGGTGCATTTCGGCATAAGCTTTTGATATTTCCGGTTCGTCGGTTATTCCGTCGTATTTCAACTGCACAGCAATCTCAATCGGCACCGGGTACTTTTCGATAGTGGTATAATTAACGAGCACATTTTTATTGTGTGTCCATTGTTTATAAGTAAGTGCCGCATTTAACCCAGTACCAAAACCCATCTCAAAAATATTCACCACTTTTTCACCCCGTTGTAACAAATAGGAAAAACCAGCATCAATGTACACGTGCATCGACTCGGCCAATGCACCGTTACGAGAATGATAGGTTTCGTCAAAATAAGAGTTGTACAAACTTGACGAACCATCGGTGGTAGTTATTATTTCAAGCATTTAAAATGATTTACAAAAATACAGCTCCGTTTTAAATTACATGTAAAGTGTTTGTACAAAATACATTAATACAATGCTCAATACCTGCTATATTTGTTTGAAATGAAAACAGCCCTTGTTTTTGGTGCAACCGGCCAAACCGGTGCCTTACTAACTGATTACTTGCTTGCACACCCTGATTACGAAATCGTGAAAATAATTGTGCGAACAAGTACCGGAAAAAAGCACCCTAAGCTAAAAGAATTGGTGAACCCTTTGAGTAATCCTGAATTTATACAAAATGAAATAAGGGGCGATGTATTGTTTTGCTGTTTGGGCACTACCATCAGGAAAGCCGGTTCGCAAGAGGCATTTAAACAAGTAGATTATGAATTGCCTGTTTCGCTGGCAAAAATTGCAAAGCGTAATAACATTCCCTGCATGGTTACCATATCATCCGTTGGAGCGACTGCAAACAGCGGCAATTTTTACATACGCACTAAAGGACAAATGGAGGAGGACATTGCTGCTTTGGGAATTGAAAAAACTGTTTTTGTAAGACCTTCATTATTGTTGGGCAAAAGAGAAGAAACTAGGTTTGGCGAGCTGATTGGCAAATGGATAATGACTCTTTTTAACCCGCTGTTTGTAGGAAAACTTAAAAGGTATAAAGCCATACCCTCAGCTACGGTTGCAAAAGCCATGATACAACTTGCGGGGGATGATGAAAAAGGGGTTAAATTTGTGGAGAACGATGAGTTGTTTGTTATTGGTAAACTATGAACCGCATTGACCGACTTGTAGCCACCTTGATACATCTGCAAAGTAAGCGGATAGTGAAAGCCGAAGAGATTGCCAATCGCTTTGAGATAAGTGTGCGTACTGTGTACCGCGATATAAGAGCCTTAGAAGAGGCAGGCGTGCCCATTGGAGCCGAACCGGGTGTTGGATATTTTATCGCAGAAGGCTATCATTTGCCGCCTGTTATTTTTAGCAAACAAGAAGCTGCGGCTTTGCTTACGGGCGAAAAACTGCTTGAGAAATTATCTGACAGTTCAATTTCACAGCCCTACAGTGCTGCAATGAAGAAAATACGAGCCGTGCTTCGCGGCAACGAGAAGGAATATCTTGAAAAATTGGATTCATCTATTGTAGTATACAAACAATTAAAACATCCTGAGGGTTTCCCCAATCATTTTGTAGCCGATATACAGGATGCACTTGCCCACCAGCGGGTGCTTGAGGTGGAGTATTATTCGTTTCACAACAACAAAACCTCTGTAAGGAAAATAGAACCACACGGCTTGTGTTTTTACAGCGGCCATTGGCACTTAATTGGCTGGTGCAGGCTTAGACATGATTTCAGAGACTTCCGTACCGACCGCATTAAAAGTATGCATACCACTGACGAGTTTTTTGAGAAAGAAGCTTTTGATGGCCTGCAACACCATTTTGAAAAATTCATGAAACCCAAAAACATTGAGAAGATTGTGATACGATTTACCAACAATATGCTTCGTTTTGTGGGTGAGCAGAAATACTATTTTGGCTTTGTGGATGAGAAACGCGGAGAAGATACCACTGATATGACGTTTATGTGTGAGGTATCCGCAGGCGTGGCCAGCTGGTTGCTTGGCTTCGGGAACGAAGTTACCCCGTTGTATCCTGATTCATTAAAAGAACTTACCAAGAAAATGGCCGCAGAGGTGTATGCCCATTATCACTCGGAAATTAACGAACCCGTTTTAGCCGGTTAATTTATTTAAGAAGTATAAAAAATCACACTTCAAAACAGACTTAAGTCCGTTTTGAAATGTAATTTAATAGTATTGGTTTTCAACCCGATACAGATGTATTTTCATATTCATTCAACCCTGTTGACATAGGGTTGTCACACAGGCATAGTTGGTTTGCATCTACAAACTATAACACTATGCAAACTAAAATAATCAATCCTATTAATCTGCTTTATTACAGCACTGAAACTAAGGTAACAGACCTTGCCCAATACGTTGGGGTAATTGCCGACCGTTTGTATGCTGATGCACTCAAAAACAATATGCGCATTGTAGGTCCTCCCTATTGGCTGTATGATGGATTTACTGGCGATGAAGCTCAGTTGTTCTCACTTGAAATTGCAATACCTGTTGAAACATTCCCAGAGAATTACACGGGCGAATTTGCCACTAAAAGCACTGAAGAATTTAAGTGCGTATGGGCGATACACGAAGGCGAGTGGACAAAAATCCCCGAAACATACGGTAAACTGTTTGGCTATATGGGTCAGAATGGTTTAACGCCTACCTACAAAAACCGAGAGATTTATATCCACTCTGATTTGGATGCCCCTGAAAGTATGATTACCCTGATACAAGTAGGAATTGAATAATCCCCAAAAAAAGAAAACTATGATACTGAACACCGGAATTATTACAGAAAAAATGCAAGAAAGCATTGCTTTTTATAGCACTGCATTTGGTTGCAAAGTTCGTTTTGAAAACGAGTTTTATGCTGTGCTTGAAACCCCTGCAAAAAATGCTGAAATCAGCTTTTTGTTACCCAATCATCCTACACAAAACCCTATCTTTCATAAGCCCTTTGCCGGACAGGGTATTTATCTGATTGTGGAAGTTGAAAATGTGGATGCAGAGTATGAACGCATTAAAGCATTAAATATTCCCATTACTCTTGACATCAGAGATGAAGAATGGGGTGAGCGTCACTTTACTCTTACCGACCCTAATGGCGTAAACGTTGATGTAGTTACTTACAAACAATAAAAAAGGAGGGGCATTCCCCTCCTTTTCATTTATAAAAGTCAAAGCTGTTATTACCGGTTTATGGTAAACTTCTCCCAAACTATTTCATTGCCACTATTGACAAATACCATATAGCTTCCAACAGGTATATTGGTTACATCCAGTTCTATTCCCGCAGCACTGCGGTTAAACTGAACATTGATTTCTTTTGCCTCCATGGTAAACAACTTCACATGGGTTGTTCCGTAATCAGGAAGTGTTATTATCAACTTGTCAGAAGCAGGGTTAGGATATATCCTTACTTTGTTTTCTTGTACTTCACTAACACTCACATTACCGCCCCCGCCGCCGGTTTTTGATTGATTGCGATAGCGCACAGATGTTGGTGTAAAATTGCCCATTAACTCCGTACCGCTTAATTCTAATACAGGTACCTTATCGGTTTTGGTAAGCCATTTATATTCTACACGGCTGGATGGAAACCCAAACGAAACCGGAAAGGGTTGTGTTACTGATATCGAATCGGTTTGTGTAAGCACTGATTTTACCCTGATACAATCCAGCGGATTGCCGTTTGGTAACGTTATTTTACCCCAGCCGTCAGCATAGTTTTTGCGGGTGCCACTTTGTGAGTATTTCCCCAAACCGGGTATTTGAACCACCACTCTAAAATTTCCGCTATCAGTTTTACCATAAGTAAGCGGAAACTTGTAGATGTGATCTTCTTCGGTATAAAAGCCTGCCAATGGTATGTTGTTAAATTTAAACCCTGTTCCTTCTGCTGTAAAGGCACTATTGGTTGCTTTGTAAAACGAGTACACGTCTTTAAAAGAAAACTGCCCAAAACCCAAATCATCGGCAATTTTTTGCCCCATTGTGTTTAAGAAGTAAAATGCATAAGGTGTTTGTGCTGAACGATAATACCTAACCATTGTACTATCGTTTTTAGTAAGGTTTGTAAAATTCCAAATAGTGTTAGCACCTGTATTATTTACGTTTACTCCTGCGCCTATCGGCTGTACAGTCATGTACTGAAAGCTATCTCCCGCAACAGGCATATCGCTTTTGGTGATGGTTATCTGAGCACTTAATGTACTTACACTAAATGCGGCTGTTAATAAGGTAAATAGTTTTTTCATAGTGTAGTAACAAAGTTAATCTGATTTGCTGATTTTCAACACTATTGACCGTTTCCACAGGCAATTTGTTGCAGCAATGCCTGTTTTTCATCGTTAACACACAAGCCCAAAGACACGGAACTTTTTGTGTCTTTGGGCTTGTGTAACGCTTGACTTTATATCAATTAAAACATGCTTTGGTTAGATGTAACGGGGTCTGTCGCGTTCCTCAGGTTTGGGGTCTACCAATTTGCCTTCAGCCCTCAATTGATTTTCTTTTGATTTACGTTTACCCCTAAAGAACAAGTACAAATTAGCAAACAGCATTACCCCTAAATAAATGGAGAACCTTCCCACTTTTAAACTCAGTATCTCAAACAAACCTTGCGTATTATACACCCCTGTTTCTGCTTCAAGCATTAGCAAAGCAAACCCGATATTGAGCAGGTAAAACCCCACCTGAAACAGTTTGTTGGTTGCAAAGGCAATCTCCTCCCGCCCTCTGAAAATGTCCAGCATAAACACCTTGCCGTTGCTAAACAATACACGGGCCACGTAATACGTAAGCATAATTGTTACGGGTAAATACACACTGTAGGCGATAACGATGAATGGAGTATCCATGATTGATAATTATTAAGTTGATGATTTATTAAGGTTCTCGTACAATTCTTTTAGTTTGGGTGCAAACCGCCAAAAGGCATACATATTAAAGTAGTGGATAATGCCCAGTGCCGTAATAATAACTCCTAAGCGTAAAGCCAGTTCATTAACCAGTTGACCGGTAGTTTCAATCGCATTCCACCAAGTGATAGAAACCGTAGCATAGCCCAAGTTGAGTAGGTAATAACCGGTAAGTAAAAATGTGTTGTAGGCGTGACCCAAGGCAGTGTTACCCTCAAAAATATCGGCTAAAAAGGCTTCACCGCTGCGATATAGCACCCCGCCTACATAAAACGTAATGTAAAATGTGATGGGCAGGTAAATCAGGTATCCGGTGAGGTTAAGTGAAACCATTTTTATTTAACTTTCAAAAACATTTGAAAATTTATAGCTTTAAAAAAGGGCTTACTGCCCTGTTCAAATCACACATCAAAGGTAAGTATATTTTTGTATTTTCAAAACTTATTGAAAATTAATTTTAAAAATCCAATTGGCTTTCCTATAAAATGCCACAAAGACACTAAGGCGCTTTTACTTTGCGTCTTAGTGTCTTTGTGGCAAAATTGTTCTCGGATAGCTTGTCTGAGCCTTTAAGATGGTCCGCTATACAATGTTAGTTGGCGGATTATACCGTATAGAAAAACTGCTCTAATACGATTTTTCCGTTCCTCACCTCGTACAGCATTATTTCATTGATTTGGATTCGGCCGAAACCGCTAACGGTAATGTCCATTTCCCTACCGACTGTAAAAAAGCTGCCTGCAACCTGGGGTGCAGTAGTGTGCATCCTATGAACGTCGGTAATGTTCTTTACAAAATCTTCGCCCTTTTTACGCACATTAGCTTTACCCTCAGCATAACCCATATAAGGAGAACCGGCGGGGTCAATACTTCGTACGTCCTCTGCAAAAAGTTCGTCTTGTATCTCAAACCATTTCTCTTGCATGGCCAGTTCATTAAACCTTGCGGCCACTTCTTGCACACCAAATGCAGCATTCATTGTTTCCATAGCTTCAACTCAATGATGTTAGTTAGAACTTACCCTCTCCCCTTTCGCAATCAGTTCTACCAAACTGCCTTTTATGTAATGGCTCCAACCGTCAAAACAGGCATTATAACATTCCACCTCGGGGTTAAGGCCGTGGTGAGTAAAAAGCAATTGGGTTTTGTCTTGCACCCTTGTAATTTCAAAACTGATTTTAGTTCCCGTCCACTCGGTTTTATCCTCAATAAAACTCAGGTAACTATCCAAAACCAACCATACCACTTTTTGGTTGGGAACTACTTCAACCAAACGTTGTTTTGAGTAGTGCATATCGTGGTAACGGTATATAAATTCATCGTTCAATTTTTCTGAATCGCCCTCAAGGGTTTCAGACCACCAGCCGCGAACGTTATTAACAGCATTAAACACCACTTCGGGTGTTTGGTCAACAATAAGTGTAAAGGTTAAATCTTGTGTTTTCATAGTGATAGATGTTAAGTTGTTTGTAATGACAACTGCAAATATGGTGACTGTAATTAACCTTACGGGGGTGTAAAACAGACCATTAAGCGGGTTGATTTGGACAACATAAATCACCACCTTTGTTCAAAACCTATGAAACACCTTACCATAATAGTACCTGACGGCCATAACAATCTCAGCAGCATTGTTGGGACTTATAAAATATTTATGAGAGCGAATAAATATTGGAAAGACAGCGGCAGGGACGAGGTGTTTAAAATTGAACTGGCAGGCATATCAAAAGAGGTAGAGTTTTTTGGAGGCTTATTTACTGCCCGCCCTCACACAGATATATCAGACATCGCCAAAACTGACCTTATTATTATCCCATCATTGAACCACAACTACAATGAGGCGATAAAAGACAACGTAAAAGTGATTGACTGGCTGGTGAATCAATATAAAAACGGGGCTGAGGCGGCGAGCATTTGTACAGGGGCCTTTATGCTGGCCGCTGCCGGATTGCTTGACGACAGAACCTGCTCTACTAATTGGGCGGTGGCGGATAGCTTTAGAACGATGTTTCCCAAAGTGGATTTACAAACGGATAAGCTGATAACTGACGAAAACGGCATTTATACTTGTGGCGGGGCTTACTCTTTCTTAAACCTGATTATTTACCTTATCGAAAAGTATTACGACCGTACGACGGCCATCTTTTGTTCTAAGGTTTTCCAAATTGAGATTGACAGGCAAAGTCAATCGCCGTTTGCCATTTTCACAGGCCAAAAACAACACGGAGATGAACTGGTGCAAAAAGCACAAGCCTATATTGAGCAGAACCTGAATGAGAAAATTTCGATGGAGCAGTTGTCGTCGCAATTTGCGGTGGGAAGACGCAACTTTGACCGCCGCTTTATAAAAGCTACGGGCAATACTCCGGTTGAATATGCGCAACGTGTGAAAATTGAAGCTGCGAAAAAAGCATTTGAAACCACCCGTAAAACCATCAACCAAGTAATGTACGATGTGGGTTATTCTGACGTGAAGGCATTTCGGGAAGTGTTCCGCAAGATTGCGGGACTATCGCCGTTAGAGTACAGAAATAAGTATAATAAAGAGTCTGCTGTAATTTATTGATTTGTTGACTTGAAGATTAAATGTCTGAATCCACAAGTCAACAAATCTTCAAATCAAAAATCAGCGCAGCGTAACAATGCTAACACCTTGCCCGCCCATTTCAACGTGTTCGTCGGCAATAGATTGTACAACCTTCAGCTTTTTAAGGTAATCGCGCAGCAGTTTGCGAAGGATACCGTCGCCTTTACCGTGTACAATGCGTAAACGCTCAAAGCCCAGCACTACCGCCTTATCAATAAAGTTTACCGCTTCATTCATAGCCTCCTCTCCCCTCATTCCGCGCAAATCAATCTCAGGTTTAAACTCAAGCATCTTTTCGTTCAAGTCAAAGCCCTTAAAGGTTTCCTTTATCTTCTTGGCTTCCTTCATGCTTATTTTTTCCAGCTTATCAAGGGCAATGCTGCTGCGTAAGTCGCCAAACGCTACCACTGCCTTGTTGCCTTTCACACTCACAATATCACCCACCACAAACTGGCCTTTAATACGTACCTTATTCCCCTCCGCCAAACCATCCTGAGGCAGCACGGTTATTTTCTCTGCCATCACTTCCTCGTTCAACTTCTCACGCTTGGTTTCAAGGGTTTTACGAGCCTTTTCGGTTTGTTCTTTCTCTGCTTTCGATTCTTTAATAGTACGGATGGTAGTTTCAATCAACTGGTTCGATTGGTTGATAATCTCCAACGCATCTTCTTTGGCCTTACGCAACAATTCTTTCTTCTTCTCCTCAATCTCTTGCTTCAACTGTGTGTAATGACTCATCAGTTTATCCACGTGTTCCTGCTTTTGGTCAAGCGAGGCTCTAAGTTCTACAACGTCGTTGCGCTCACTTTCTAAGCGAACAATCAGTTCATCAACGTTCTTTTGCTTAGTACCAACCTTCTTGCGGGCTTTCTCAATCACACGTTTGTGTAAACCAATCTTTTCAGCCACTTCAAACGCAAACGAGCTACCGGGTTTGCCAATCTCTAACCTGAACAGCGGTTTCAATTGTGCGGTATCGTAGGCCATACTGGCGTTTACCATTCCCGCAGAATTATTAGCCAATACTTTTAGGTTACTAAAGTGCGTGGTAATTACACCATACGCCTTTTGTTGGTTCAACTCCTCCATAATGGCTTCGGCCATAGGACCGCCAAATTGGGGGTCGGTACCTGTTCCCATCTCATCTACCAAAAACAGGGTTTTCCTGTCGGCAAAATTGATAAAATGTTTAAGGTTGGTAAGGTGAGAACTGTACGTACTAAGGTCGTTATCCAGTGATTGTTCGTCGCCGATATCAATAAATATCTGTCCGAAGATGCCCATTTGCGATTTCTCGTGCATGGGCACGGGTACACCGCTTTGTATCATGTATTGCAGCAACCCGAGTGTTTTAAGGGCTACCGACTTACCACCCGCGTTGGGGCCTGATATTACCATAATACGCTGCTGGGGGTTCATATCCACATCCAGCGGGATAATATCCATGCCTTGTGCTTTGTGGTTCATCCACAAAATGGGATGGTAGGCGTTTTTCCAAACAAACGAGGTCTTGTTCTCAATTTTGGGAACGATGGCCTGAATTTGCAACCCGAACGAGGCTTTCGCCCGCACAAAATCAATCACCCCTAGTTTGTGGTAATACTCGGTAAGGATAGGTGCTTCGGGGGCAATTTCGGCTGATATCTGACGGAGAATGCGTTCAATCTCGCGGCGGCGTTCTATTTGCAACTCGCGCAACTGGTTGTTTAGCTCCAATATCTCGGTAGGCTCTATGTAATACACGTGCCCCGTTGCCGATTCATCGTGTACCAAACCGGGTATTTTACGTTTATGTTCGGCCAAAATGGGAATTACCAAGCGGTTATCCCGTACCGATACGTCGGTATCTGCAGCCCAGCCTTCGCTTTGGGCACGGCGCAAAATGCTGTTCACTTTGCGTTGCAACTCACGATTGGCTTCTACAATACCGGCTTCAATATCCAGCAACTCGTGTGAGGCCGACGGTTTCATGTTCCCGTCTTTGTCAAGTATACGGTCTATTTTACGGATAATAGTATCGTCAAACTTGACGTTTCTGAACAACTCAGCTAATTGCGGGTATAAGTCTTTCTTAGTCTCCACAAAACGGGTTACCTGCCCGAAGGTGGACAATGAAAGTCGTATTTCGTGCAATTGGAATTCGCTCAGGAAAAAACCCTCAACGCCCAAATGCTTAAAATGGCGGGTAGCGTCGATGTAATTATCCGAAGGAAAGTTATTCTCGGTTTGCAGGATGCGCAAAAACTCGTCTGTTTGTGCCAAGCGTTGCACCACTTTATCATAAGCGGTGCTAAACTTCATTTTATCTACAAATGTCGCCCCTAAAGAGCTAAGGCATTTTTCGCGTATTTTATTTCGTATGATATCGAAGCCTAATTTCTCTTCGATGTTAAAAGGGTAATTCATTGTGAATTTATATCTTCATTAAGTAGTCAGCATAAAACATATTCAAATGCTCACTACACAGTTTTGTAAAAATGATAATTGATTAATGATAACTGAGTTTATTTATCAGTAGGGTTCTTTTTGCCTGCCATCAGCTTTTCAAGGGTTTGTGTAAGGCGCGTTTGTTTGGTTTCCTCACGTTTAGCATCGCTTATCCATCGGGCATACTCCTTGCGGTTGGTGAACGAAAGTCCGTCAAACAACTGTTTTGCAGCAGGGTTGGCGGCCAATAGCTGCCCAAGCTCATCGGGCACATCCACTACCCTTTCCTGAGTATCGCGCTCAACCACTACATGAATGGTATCGCCTACCTGTTTCCCGATTTTCTCGCGAATGGCTTTTAGTACGGGGAAAATATGACAGCCTGTTCCCATATTCATCAGCGAGCCTTTGTAAGATTCGCCTTCAATAAGGGCAGTAATAGGCACACGGCCTTTGCTGCCAAAAACTTCCTCTACGTTAAAAGGTACTTCGGCATATACACCTCCGCCATCACCGGCAGAAATTAAAACGGCATCAAATTCTATTTTTTTGTTCATTTCACTCACCCCTAAAGGGTATTTCAACTAATTTATCAATGGCTGCCAATATAAACGGGCAACGTTACTTTTCTGATAAACTGCTTACTTGGGGTGAGTGGAGGGAAGAAGCCCTTACCAGCCCAGCAAATAAGCGAATATCAAGGGGGCTACGATGGTGGCATCAGACTCAACAATAAATTTAGGTGTGTTGATGTCTAATTTACCCCATGTAATTTTTTCATTGGGCACCGCACCGCTGTATGAACCGTATGATGTGGTTGAATCACTGATTTGGCAGAAATAGCTCCAAAACGGAACATCGTGCCACTCCAAATCCTGATACATCATAGGCACCACGCAAATGGGGAAATCACCCGCAATACCGCCACCTATCTGGAAGAAACCTACGCCTTTGCCACCGCTGTTTTTACGGTACCAATCGGCCAACCATACCATGTATTCTATACCGCTTTTCATGGTGCTGGCTTTCAGTTCACCTTTTATGCAGTAGCTGGCAAAAATATTACCCATGGTACTGTCTTCCCAACCGGGAACAATAATGGGCAGGTTCTTTTCGGCTGCTGCAATCATCCAGCTGTGTTCAACGGGTATTTCGTAATTTTCTTTCATTACACCGCTCAACAACAGTTTATACATATACTCGTGAGGGAAGTAGCGCTCGCCGCTGTCTTCGGCATCTTTCCATATTTTGTGTATATGGCGTTGTATGCGGCGGAATGCTTCCTCCTCAGGTATGCAGGTATCGGTAACACGGTTAAACCCTTGCTCAAGTAAGTCCCACTCTTCTTTTGGGCTCAAATCACGGTAGTTAGGCACACGCTTGTAATGGGTATGCGCCACAAGGTTCATTATATCTTCTTCAAGGTTTGCCCCTGTACAGCTTATAATCGCCACTTTGTCCTGACGTATCATTTCTGCCAATGAGATGCCCAATTCGGCTGTACTCATAGCACCGGCAAGACTCACCAACATTTTACCGCCTTCAAGCAGGTGGGTTTCGTAGCCTTTGGCAGCATCAACCAAAGCAGCGGCGTTAAAATGACGATAGTGGTGGGTGATAAACTGTGATATAGGTCCTTTTGTCATGATTTGTAGGGTCTAAAAAATTTAGGGTGCAAATATAATTGGTGAGCAGCCAATGGGCAACTGTTAATTTATAGGTGTTTGGTGATGAGTGATTGTATTAAGCACCCTCGAATGGTTTAAAACCATTCGAGGATTGATACAATGCAAAAGAGGCGGGCTTTATGACCGTCTTATTCGTATTTACCGAAACTGCTTATTTGTTAATTCCCCCGAATATAAAATCCGGGCTGTTGAGTATTAGCGCCCGAAGGGTTTAAAACCCTTCGGGACGTATCCCGCAAAAGAGGCGAGTTTTATACCCATCTTAGTGTAATTGCCGAAACTGCTTATTTGTAATTCCCCGAATATAAAATTCGGGGCTTTGGGTATTTACACCCCGAATGGTTTTAAATCATTCGTGGGTTTCGGATATAAGAGTGGCGGGCTTTATGCCCGTCGTAAAACAAAAAAGCCTGTGTGCAAAATGCACACAGGCTTTAGTATCGGTTAATCTTATGGATTAATACGTTGAACGTAGTTTCATTGTATCGTGAATACGCTTCTCAGCAAGTGCTATTGCAGCAGCTTGCGGGTGAGTATTGTGCGCATCAGCGTGAGAATAAATGTTCAAAATGGTGTTGTAAATATTCTCAGCTTGTGAGTAGGCTTTCTCTTTGTTGTAGCCTGTCCACTCGCTGTAAACGTTAATCAAACCACCTGCGTTAATAACAAAGTCAGGAGCGTACAAAATGCCTTTTTCTTTCAGCATAGGTCCGTGAACCTTTTCGTCAGCTTGTTGGTTGTTAGCAGCGCCGGCCACAATGCTGCACTTCAATTGAGGGATAGTTTGGTCGTTCAGTATGGCACCCATAGCACAAGGTGCAAAAATATCAACGTCTAAGCCAAAAATATCATCTCCGGGTACTACAATAGCACCAAAAGTGTCGTTAGCTTTTTTAAGGATGTCTTGGTTAAGGTCGGTAACATAAATTTTAGCTCCCTCGTTGTGCAAATGCTCCAACAAGTGGAAACCTACTTTACCAATACCTTGTACTGCCACAGTTTTGCCTGCCAAACTGTCGTTACCCCATGCTTGCTTGGCAGATGCCTTCATACCCATGTAAGTACCGAAAGCCGTAACGGGCGAAGGATCGCCGCCGCCGCCTGTCCACTCGGGCAAACCTACAACGTGCTCAGTTTCCATGTTCACATACTCCATATCTTTGGTAGTAGTGTTCACGTCTTCAGCAGTAATGTATTTACCGTTTAGGTTCTCAACAAAACGCCCGAATTTACGGAAAAGAGCTTCGCTCTTTTGTGTTTTAGCGTCGCCAATAATAACCGCTTTTGCTCCGCCAAGGTTCAATCCGCTAATGGCAGCTTTATACGTCATTCCGCGAGAAAGACGCAAAGCATCATTTATGGCATCCTTTTCGTTGTTATAAAGCCACATGCGGGTACCACCCAACCCCGGTCCTAAAACCGTGTTGTGTATGGCAATAATGGCTTTTAGGCCGGTGTGGTTGTCTTGGCAAAAAACTACTTGTTCGTGATCGAACGTAGAAAGTTGCCCAAATAGGTCAACCTGTGTGGCCTGAATGTTTTCTTTAGTTTCCAACATAATGTGATAATTTTGTGCGGTTTTAAAAAGATGCCGCAAAAGTAATTTTTTTTGGCTTAACATAACCCTATTTTTAATATTCCCTTGAAAACCTTATCTACCCTTAATAAATACCTGTTTAAGTACCGCTGGAAGTTGCTGTTGGGTACTTTGTTTGTAACCGTTTCTAACATTTTTGGCGTATGGATTGGCCCGCTGGTGAGCGAAGCCATGAGCGAAGGCAAAAAAATAACCGATGCGCCCGGTTTTGTAATAAATGACAGCACCATTGAAGCAATTGGCCGCGTGAGCCTTTACTTTTTTATGCTGATTGTGGGCACCACGATACTAAAAGGCATATTCATGTTCTTTATGCGTCAAACCATTATTGTGGTATCAAGGCATATTGAGTACGACATGAAAAACGACATTTATGCGCACTACCAAAAATTGTCTCAATCATTTTACCGCAAAAACAATACGGGCGATTTGATGAACCGCATCAGCGAGGATGTAGGACGCGTGCGCATGTACATTGGCCCAGCGATTATGTACTTTATCAATACCATCACCCTGTTTGTGATTGTTATCGGTATCATGCTTTCTATTAATGTTGAGCTAACGCTGTACTCGCTGATACCACTACCTATTTTGGCCATTGCTATCTACTATGTGAATACCATGATTGAGCAACAGAGCGATAAAATACAATCGCAATTATCAAAAGTAACCAGCTTTACCCAAGAGGCGTTTTCGGGCATCAAAATCATCAAGGCGTTTGCCAAAGAAACCGCATCGCAACGTGCTTTTGAAAAAGAGTGCGAAGACTATAAAGATAAATCGATGAAGCTGGTGAAGGTGGATGCGTTGTTCTTCCCTCTAATAATGATGCTGGTGGGACTTAGTACTTTGCTAACCATTTTTATAGGCGGTAAGCTGGTAATTGCCGGAGAGCTAACCTATGGTAATATTGCCGAGTTTGTGATTTATGTGAACATGCTTACATGGCCGGTGGCATCATTGGGTTATATTACATCGCTGGTGCAAAGAGCCGCCGCTTCACAAGCCCGTATCAATGAATTTTTAGATACCCAGCCCGAAATTGTAAATACCAGCCACCAACCTTTTGATTTTAACAACGCCATTGAGTTTGTGAATGTGGGCTTTAAGTATGAAAATGCCAAACAAAAGGCATTAACCAATATTAATTTCAGTATACAAAAAGGACAAACCTTTGGTATTATTGGCTCTACAGGCTCGGGTAAAAGTACCATAGCATCATTGCTATTACGTTTGTACGATGTGCAGGAAGGCCAAATATTGATTGACGGAAAACCTCTTAGTGCTACAAATCTTGAAGATTTTAGGGAGCGTGTGGGCTATGTGCCGCAAGATGTGTTTTTGTTTAGCGATAGTATTTCTGAAAATATTGCTTTTGGCTTAAGTAACCGCGAAAACCCTCACGAGAAGGTGGCTCAAGCTGCAAAACAGGCTGATATTTATGATAATATTATGGATTTTCCGAAGCAGTTTGAAACCATGGTGGGCGAGCGCGGTGTAACGCTTTCAGGAGGCCAAAAACAACGTGTAGCCATTGCAAGGGCAATTATTAAAGAGCCTGAAATTTTATTGCTCGATGATTGCTTATCAGCCGTAGATACTAAAACCGAGGCTACTATTTTGACTAATTTTAAAGATATTTTTCAAGATAAAACTGCGATAATTATCAGCCACCGAATCTCCTCAGTAATAGGCGCTGACAACATTATTGTGCTTGACGACGGAGAGATAATTGAAACGGGAAACCACAAAACCCTATTAGAGGCAGGCGGCAAGTATGCCGAGCTATATTACAAGCAGATGCGCGAAGAGGTTGAAGACACCACAGCATAATATATCAAAAATCCCCTTTGCAGCAAAAAAAAAATCGACTAAAATTTGCAAATAATGCCAGCAACTTTCTATTTTTACAGAAATATTGGAGTAATTGCAGAACTAAACGAAACGCAATAGAGGATTAAAATGGAGGATTTTAACAAAAATGATAGAGATGAGATTTACTCAAAAAAAATAAGGGCAGGAAAACGCACCTATTTTTTTGATGTTAAATCTACCCGTGGGAATGACTATTACATAACCATTACCGAGAGCAAAAAAAGGCAGGATAACGGGATGTATGTGAAGCATAAAATCTTTTTGTATAAAGAAGATTTTAACAAATTTATGGATGCCTTGAACGACACCATAAACCACGTGAAAAGCGAGCTAATGCCTGAGTATGATTTTGAGGAGTTTAACCGCTCACAAGCTGAATACTCGGAAGACTACGATCGCGCTGACGAAGCATAAGACTTTTTCCTTAAAAATATTAACTGTCTTTTTGGGCAGTATAAAAGCATTTATATGCCTTTGGTAATGTATTTTTGCCGAAGGCATTTTTTATTGAACCAAAATGAAACAAACGTATTTGTGGGGTACGCTAGCCGGAGCATTTATCCTTATTGAAACCTTAGTCGGCAACCAATTAGATATTTTTAAAGACCCTTCTACCAAACTCTACATCCTAATCATTAATCTGCTAACCTTAGGTACCGGTATTTACCTTGCATTGAGGGATTATAAACAACGTAACAACGGGCACATTTCTTTTGCACGTTGTATGTTCAATGGTATTCTTATTTCTGCAATGGCGGCGATTGTTACTGCTATCGGATATATTATCTATTTCAACTACATAAACCCTGAGGTTAAAGTAACTTATATGAAAGAGGCTGAGACCTTTTTTGTAAAAGAAAAAGACTCAACAGCCACCACAATTGCCCAATACAAAGAGAATTTTGTGGTGAACTATAATGATACTGTTCGCACAACACAAGCCGACAGACCTCGCATTGAGCAAATGGCTTCTGACTCAGCAAAAGTGGTACAAACCAAATTAGATAAGGCCGGACAGCTTTTCACCTTTTCAGGTGCGGTCATTTCATTCACAGGCCCGTTGGTTCTTATCGGCCTGCTTTTATCCGTTATAGTAGCATCAGTAATAGCAACAAGAAAACAACAATGACAGTAATTGAAGCAGGCCAAACGGCTATAAACAAACCTTCGGCAGAAGTATTTGCTTTTTTGGCAGATTGCAACAACCATAAACAGCTAATGCCCGCACAGGTAATTAACTGGCAAAGCACTGAGGTAACTTGTAGTTTCACTATCCAAGGTACGGCAGATTTGGCATTGAGGATGAAAGAAACGATTGAAGATGCACTGATTGCTCTTGAGCCGGACGGCAGAAAACCTTTTGATTTTATGCTGAAATGGGTGATTAACCCTGCTGCAAACGGTTGCACTGTAAACGTCATACTTGAAGCTGATTTGAATATGTTTTTGAAGATGGTGGCAGTGAAACCCCTTGAAAACTTCTTAAAGTATCAGGTTGAGCAATTAAAAACTGTGATGAATGGTTAGAAAAAAAGCCTCTAAAATACCCCACCCTAATGCTTTGCAACGCATACACGGTTGGTGGTTTTTCTTTTTACTGGGCTTTGGTTTTATAGTGTTGTATCCGTGGTTTGCCGTTACACTTTCTCATAAAAAGATGTACCCTGCTGCCCACTTCGGGCGCAAAGTATGGGGGTGGTTCCTGATGACCTTATCGGGTTTATGGTTAAAAGTGGAGTTTGAGGAAGAATTCGACCCCAAAAAAACATACGTAATTGTAGCTAATCATACTTCGTACGTTGATATTCCCGTTATTACTTGCGGGCTGCCCGGATATGTAACTTTTATGGCAAAAGCTGAGTTGGAACGGATACCTGTTTTCGGACGGTTTTTCAGAACAATGGATATAGGGGTTGACCGTAAAAGCCCGCACAATGCGGCAGCGGCTTTTAAGCTTGCTAATAAACGAATGCAGGAAGACGGTACTAGTATTGTGATATTTCCGGAAGGAACTATCGGTACGTGGGTACCCGATTTGGGAAGATTTAAAGACGGCCCGTTTAAGGCAGCGATAGCATCAGGCGCTTATGTATTGCCGGTTACTTTACCTGATAACTGGATAAAAGTACCTGAATACGGACCCTTTGCTGCCCGCCCCGGAAAGCTGCGAATGTATGTTCATCGTCCTATTGCGGCTGCCCATCTAAAACCCTCTGATGCAGAGGAGTTGAAACAAAATGTTTTTCATATTATTGAAACAAAATTGAACGAATATGCAAGTAAACGATGAGTTGGTAAACCACCTTTCGCACTTGGCCAGGCTTGAGTTTGAAGCCGGAGAACGTGATGCCATTAAAGCCGATTTGGAAAAAATAATCGGTTTTTGTGAGCAGTTGAACCAAGTGGATACAGAAGGAGTTGAACCACTGATTTACATGACTGAAGATGTGAATGTGTTGCGTGCTGATGAGGTAAAGGGCCATTTGGATAAAGCAGAGGCGTTATTAAATGCTCCTAAGAAAGACAGTGATTATTTCCGCGCACCAAAGGTGATTGATAAAGGCTGAGTATTATTTCAACAACTTTTAATCGCAAACAAAAAAATCCATGAGTGCATTAATCCATTTACAACACATCCAACGCAGGTATATTATGGGCACCGAGGTGCTGTATGCTCTTAAAGATGTAAACATCGAAATATTTAAGGGTGAATACGTTGCTTTGATGGGGCCTTCGGGTTCGGGGAAATCTACCCTGATGAATGTATTGGGAGCGTTAGATACCCCCACCGCCGGCACCTATATGCTTAACGGGAAAGACGTGAGCAGCATGGGGGATAATGAGTTGGCCGATATTCGTAATCAGGAAATCGGGTTCGTATTTCAAACGTTTAACCTATTACCCCGTTTATCATCACTGGAGAATGTTGCTTTACCGCTGATATATGCAGGGATAAAAAAAGAAGAACGCTTAGCACGCGCGATGGAAGTATTAAAATCAGTGGGGTTGGGCGACCGTGTTAACCATAGACCTAACGAACTTTCAGGCGGACAACGCCAACGGGTGGCTGTAGCCCGCGCACTGGTAAACAGACCGAGTATTATATTGGCCGATGAGCCTACCGGTAACTTGGATACCAAAACCTCGGTAGAAATAATGCAATTGTTTGAAGATTTGCACAAACAAGGCAACACTATTATTGTGGTTACCCACGAAGAAGATATTGCACAGCGCGCCAAACGCATTGTTCGCTTACGCGACGGTTTGGTGGAGAATGCCGACGGCACAATACCCGAATGGCAATTGCCCAAGTTGGAAATGGCTTAGTACCTTTTCAACCCTCGTCAGTTTATAATTTTGCTCATTGATTGCTTAAACTGATTGAACCTACTTATACTCAATTGTCTAACTAATTGAGTATTTTTTGTCAAAAAATTTACGTCGCAAACAAACACATCGCATGACGACCTATAACACCATTGGCAGCCAATACAATCAAACACGTACCGCCGACCCGTATTTGGCGCAAACGCTTTTTGGATTATTACAGCCACAACCCGAAGGGGTTTGTTTGGATATAGGGTGCGGCACGGGCAATTATACTATCACGTTGGCCCACAAAGGCATTAACATGGTGGGTGTTGAACCTTCAACACTGATGTTGGAGCAAGCCAAAACCAAAAGTCAATCGGTGAAATGGCAATTAGGCAGTGCCGAGAACATTCCATTTACCGACAATTATTTTGACGGGGCGATAGGTACTCTTACCATTCACCACTGGTCTAATTTAGTCCTTGCTTTTAAAGAACTGTACCGTGTTTTGAAACCCAATGCCCGTATGGTAATTTTTACCTCAACGGCTGAGCAAATGCAAGGGTATTGGCTCAATCATTATTTCCCTAAAATGCTTGAAAGCTCAATCCGTCAGATGCCTTCGTACACCGCTATTGAGTCGGCGGTTTCGGAAGCGGGATTAAAAATTACTGCCAATCATAAGTACTACGTGAAAAACGACTTGCAAGACAAGTTTTTGTACGTGGGTAAAAATCAACCTAAACTATACTTTGATGCTCAAATACGTCAGGGTATTTCTTCGTTTGCTGCCCTGGCAAACAAAGAAGAGGTGGAACAAGGACTTGCACAACTTGCTACTGACATTGAACGCGAAACTTTTGAAAAAGTTAAAGCCCGGTATAACGATGAGTTGGGTGACTACTTGTTTGTAGTAATCGAAAAGTAAACTTAAAAGCTTTGTGTTAACTGATCAGTAACCCTTACAGCCTCTATGATATTAACATAATCCAAATCAGGATTCAGTCTTTTAAATGTATAGTTGCTGTCAAACTGCAAATAATAGTTTTGGGCTTTGGTAGGGGCTAAAGTGATGATAAAGTACCTATCCACCGATTTAATTTTTTGTGGGTCGGGCTCCCATTGTATAGTGTGAAGGGGTAAATATCCGTGCATGGCATATTTGTCAACTTCGTGTAAATACACTACTGCACTATCGGTATAATAATTTTGTTTAAACCACCCCAAATTTTGATTAGTGTGATACGTAGTAAGCAGATTGTTGTAGTAAATATCACAGCGGTTTACTTCGTTTTTCAGGTCAACAGCCAACCGTGCCTCAGCACTTCTTTTGGCATCTTGCAATCCAAATAGCAAACCAACCATAACAACAAAATCAAACGAAGTAGCCATCATTGAACGCTTAATAAATCCTTCGTGTAAATAGGTATAAAAAACACCTGTGACGATGGCCAATAGCGGGCAAATCCATAAAAACACCCTATCAAAGGGTTTATCGCCCCGCAAGTAACTAAACACAAAGGGCAGCGCAATTACAACTGCCAGAACTGCTACAACTCGCATATCAGCTTTTTTGGCCACAGCAATCCATAACCCCCACAGTATAAGAATAAGAGATATGTAATACGGTTTTAGCAAATACCTAACTATTTGTAAGGCTTCGTTCCATATCTCAGCCCTGAACATCCCCGCTGATTTCACATAGTCGTTACTAATTACCTGTTTAAAAACGGGCAGGTAGAATACAATGGCAAGCACCACCCCACTCTCCACAAACAACAACGCCTTTGCATGAATAGAGTCTATCGCTTGCTTAAAGCCTTGCCTTCCTGCAATCAATAAACACATTGTTCCTGCAACGGCTAAGAATGCAATCACAGGGTATAGATTAGAAGGGATAGTATAAATAAACAATGCTATGAATACACTTGCCCATACACCCGACATTGCTTTGCGGGTTTGGTAATAGGCTACCAACCTGTTGGCTATCAAGGCAATCAGCAACATACTGAGCCCGTACCCCCTTACCTGAGTTGCGTAGTTATAAAAAGGCAACATACACATCAGGGCAACCATGCCCACCATGCCCCATTGCTGCTTAGTTACCCTGTTTACGGTAGCTGCTACAGCATACAATGCTCCCGCACTAAATAACGCGGGTAATAACCTAACTACCCATATGGATTGCACGGCTTCGGCAAAGGTGTGTATACCCCATAGTTTAAGCCAGCCATTCATCAACAAGCTAAAAAAGATATGATTGTTGGGTACAGGGTAATCGGTAACCGTTTTTTTGAAGGGTACAAGAATGAACTCTTCTAAACTCATCACCTCATCATACCAAAAATCAACCAAAAACAGAGGACGTAAATAGTACAGATAGGCCACAACTAAAAACCAAAGCGCTATTACATTGAAACGTTTTTGTACTTGTGCCTTGTTTATCAATACTTGTGGTTTTTTAACCAAAATAAAACCCCACAGGGCGTAGTAAAAAGATATTTTTGAAAAAACTTTATAAACGTGAGTCAGGAAAACCCTTGGACGACCTTATCATCGGAGATTGTGCACGAAACCCCTTGGGTTCGCATTAACCACCATAAGGTAATTAACCCCGGCGGAAGTAATGGTATTTATACCGTTACTGAGTTTAAAAACCTTGCTATTGGAGTATTACCGCTTGACGATGACTATAATACTTGGATTGTGGGCCAGTACCGCTACCCTATTAACCAATACAGCTGGGAAATACCCGAAGGCGGTGGGCATTTGGATGTGGAGCCGATAGAGAGTGCCAAGCGTGAATTGCAAGAGGAATGCGGAGTTATTGCCCGTGATTGGCAGCTATTACTCACCAGCCATACCAGCAACAGTGCTACTAACGAATATGCCTATATGTATGTAGCAAAGGGATTGAGCTTTACCGAACCACACCCCGACGATGATGAACGTCTTGAGGTGCGCAAACTGCCTTTTGCCGAACTGTATCGCATGGTAATGGACAACGAAGTGACCGACAGTCTTACGGTAATGACGGTGCTTAAGGCCAAAATATGGATGGACGAGGGAAAGATTTGATAGCATGAGATTACTGCTGTTTCTTTTTTGTTTATTGCAGTTAGGCTGTTTGAAGCCTGAACAAAACCATAAATCCATTGAAGGGGAATGGTTTTTGGTAAAAGACAATTACAAATCAGGGTGGGTAATCTACACACTCGACTATCTGAATATTGAAAATGACAGTGTAACAGTTTTAACATCATGGCTTAACCGCATACAGGAAAAAGTGATTGTCACAGAAAATTCCCTAAACATTGGCACGCAATCTTTCCCAGCAAAGTTTTATCCAGATAGTTTGATAATAGATGGCAACAGGTATGTAAGAGGAAAGCCTTCTTATTATTCTGAACCTCTTATGATTATTGATCTAATTACCGATAGCTGTAAAAAAAGTATAGAAATGAGAAGTATCATTGAAAACACCATTACAGTAGGCTATAAAAGGGGAACCGATACTGCCTTATATTACTGGCAAGGAAACTATTATACCGATTTAGATTCTTTAACAAAACTCTTAACCCCAATTCATAGCTGGGAGCCTCAAACAGCAAACATAAACCTACTTTTCGAACGCGAACTAAAAATGGGTACGGTGGTTGATTTGAAAAATGCACTTTGCTCATTAGGTTATTTCAATATATACTTTAGAAGGCTTTCGAAAGGAAAGACTAGCCTTTTTTGTGACTTCGGCAAGTAGATATTTCTTCTGTCTAAGGTGGGTTAAAGCCCTCAGCAATAAAATCACAGGATATAAAATCCTGTTCTTTAAAATTTTAGCGCGGAGCAGGGTTTAAAACCCTGCTCCGCGCTGCAATTCTCAGAGCGATGGGCTTTATGCCCGTCGTAAAAACTCTCCTACCAACTTAAAACCTAATCACTAACCACCAACAACCAAAATCACTTTGGCTCAACATTTGTACATACAAATGAAATTTTAGAACAATGAGCCGAAAAGTAATTCAAACATACGCTGCCACAAGGGAGTTATTAGCTCCGGGTATGTATATAAACCGTCCTTTACCCAATAGGGAACTGAAAAACTTTGACCCCTTTTTATTGCTTGACCAAATGGGGCCAACTGAACAAGCTCCGGGTCCCCAAAAAGGAACCGATGAACACCCGCACCGCGGTTTTATCACACTATCATATATACTTGAAGGTGAAATAGAGCATAAAGACAGCATGGGTAACCACGGCATAGCCGGAACCGGAGGAATGCAATACATGATAGCAGGGAGCGGTATTATCCATTCTGAAAAACAAAGCAAAGAATTTTCTTCACAAGGGGGAATGCTGCACGGTTTTCAACTATGGATAAACCTGCCTGCCAAACACAAAGGTCACAAACCTGAGTACTTTAACCTGAATGACAGTGAAATACCCCGCCACACATTTGAAAACGGAGCTTACCTGAAAATACTTGCCGGAAGCTACGGAGACCTCGTTTCTCCCGTTAAAACCTTTAGTCCAGTATTTGTGTACCACTTGCATTTGCCTGCCAAAACCGATGTACAGCTTCAAGTACCCCTGGATTATAAGATGTTTGCGTACGTTCCGAAAAATGAAGTGTTGCTGGGTGAAGATAAAACTCCGGTAAGCAGCTATCACATGGCGATATTTGACGAACACAGTGTTGGCTTGCCCATCAGCAACCCATCTGACGAAGACCGCGACCTGATGCTTTACGGCGGCGTGCCCATCGGCGAACCGATTGTTCCTTACGGACCTTTTGTGATGAACAGCTTTAAAGAAATACAAACGGCCATTATGGATTATGAGGCGGGCAAATACGGCGAAATAGACTTTTAATAGTTTAGCCGTAGCCACTCAACGAAAAAAACTACCTTTGCGGCTCGAAATTTGTAATATCGACCACAAATAATAAATAAATATAGATGGATGTATTGGTAATGGCCGGGCAGTTGATTCTTTCACTGGCCATTTTGGTAACCCTGCACGAGTTAGGACACTTTTTAGCCGCAAGGGCTTTTGGAATTAAGGTAGAGAAATTTTACCTGTTTTTTGATGCTTGGGGATTTAAACTATTCAGCTTTAAAAAAGGCGATACAGAATACGGTATAGGCTGGCTGCCATTGGGCGGTTATGTGAAAATTGCGGGGATGATTGACGAATCGTTGGATACCGACCATTTAAAACACGACCCCGAACCTTGGGAGTTTCGCGCAAAACCGGCTTGGCAACGCCTGATAGTAATGATTGGTGGTGTTACTGTAAACGCCATTTTGGGTATATTGATTTTTGCCTTTTTAGCTTTTGGCTACGGCCGTGAATCTGACCCGATGGAAAAAGCCATACACGGTATTGCTGCCCTTGATTTGGGACGTAGTGTAGGTTTTGAAGACGGTGATAAAATTCTAGAAATTGACGGTAAGAAAGTAACCACATTTAGGGAGGTTACCAACCCCAACCATTACTTGGACGGTGCTGTATATACAGTAGAGCGCAATGGTAAAAGGATAGATATTACGCTTCCTAAAGGGTTTATAGACAGTATGGCGGATAATAAGAACAACTTTATTGCCATGCGTACAAAATTCACAGTAGACTCAGTAACTAAGAACGGAAATCAAAAGACTGCCGCGTTAAAAAGGGGGGATAAAATCATTGAGATTTATGGCAAACGGGTTGAGTATTTCCACGAGTTTACCAAATTGGTTAGAAACCACCCTAAGCATTGGGCACCGCTAAAGGTGGTTAGGGGCAATGATACCTTACTTCTTGTAGCTAATATTGATAATGAAGGCCGGATTGGCTTAATACCGAAAACTGATTTGCCCGATACCGTTATCGTTGAGCGCTTTAGTTTTGGCCAAAGCTTTGGTGTGGGTTATGATTTAGCCGCTGAAAACCTAAGCCTAAACGTTCGCTTTTTTGGCAAAATATTCCAAGGCGAAGCCGATGCATCTAAGTCACTATCAGGTCCTGTTGGCATTGCCCAACAATTTGGCAGCGATTGGGACTGGCAACGTTTTTGGAACCTAACAGGTTTGCTTTCGGTAATCCTTGCCTTTATGAACTTGCTTCCCATCCCCGCACTTGACGGCGGACACGTAGTATTTTTACTGATAGAAATGATAAGCGGCCGCCCATTGCCCGAAAAATTCCTGCACGTGATGCAAGTAATCGGGATGGTGATATTGCTGTCGCTGATGGTGTTCATCTTCGGTAACGACTTTTATAAAATTTTCACTAAGTAAGGTTTGACATCTGTTAACTATTTTGAGTTTTTTGGCCTGCCGGTTGCTTTTAATATTGATGAGAAGCTGCTAAAGGACAAATACTACCAAAATACCCGCAGCTATCACCCCGACCATTTTGGACAGGAAGACAGTGCTAAACAAGCTGAAATGCTTGAGATGAGCACCCTGAACAATAATGCCTACAAAACCTTAAAAGATTATTACCGCCGTGCACATCACATTTTGGATTTGCAAGGATTGGTAACCGAAGGAGATAAACACTCGTTGCCGCCTGATTTTTTAATGGAGATGATGGACATTAACGAGGCGTTGATGGAGTTTGAATTGAACCCCGACCAGACCATGATTGCAGGGCTGCAAAAGCAAGTTGAAGACCTGCAAACAGGTATAAACAGGCAACTTACTGAAACAGGTATAAAATTCGACGCAGCAAATGATACTGAAAAACAAACACTTCTGTTAAAAGCAAAAGAAATTTATCATAAACGTAAATATATTTTGCGCTTAATAGAAACTTTACATACATTTGCAACCCCTTAATTATCCCTGCTACCCTGTAGCAGTGCGGTACTAAAAGGAAAACTACCTGCCCAGGTGGCGGAATTGGTAGACGCGCTGGTCTCAAACACCAGTGAGCTAACACTCGTACCGGTTCGACCCCGGTCTTGGGCACAACCCCGAAAGCCTTTCAGAAACCCTGAAAGGCTTTTTTGTTTATTACTTAGTTCTATTTTTGTTTCACTATGCGTTACCTCACTATCCCTCCACCTCCTTCGCTGGCACTGTATGTGCGCAGTTTTTGGGTGCTTGAGGGTGAGGCTTCTGCACAAACTCCTTATATATACCGCTCGTATGCCGATGGTTGCCCCGAACTGATTTGCCATTACAAAGGCCGGTTTAATGAAATCACACCCAACTGCATCCTATCCTCTCCCCTGTTTCATTTACACGGTCAATCACAACATTACCGAAGGTTTATAACTACAGAAGATTTCAGCATTTTCGGGGTGTACTTATACCCGTTTGCAATCCCTTTATTATTTGGCATCCCTACCTACGAAACCAGTAACCAAGCCCCTGATTGGGAAACGCTGGTAAACAACGACAACCGTTACCTTGAAGAGCAAATGATGTTTGCTGAAACTAATCATCAACGGTTACAGCTGCTTTCAAACTTCCTGCAACAAAGGTTAAGTAAACAGTTTGTGCCGCATCTGGGTATTTTAACGTCAATAAAACAAGTGCTGTTTGATGCTGAAACACGTAACGTTAGTCTATTAGCCGATACCTACAGCCTTTCGGTACGCCAGTTTGAGCGCAGATTCAAAGAATATTCAGGGTTCAGTCCCAAACTATACACACGCATTGCCCGTTTTCAACACTCACTAAAGTTAGGAAACAGCAGGCAGCCGCTCACCCATATTGCCCATAATTGCGGATATTACGATCAATCGCACTTTATCCGTGATTTTAAAGCCTTTTCAGGACATCACCCCAAAACCTACTTTGGCGGCCACGCTGAGGGCGCAGAGTATATGAGTGCTACGTAAATGTCGTGTTTATACAATTTACTAAAAAACCTCCCCCCTACCTTTGCCTTATAAAACCATAAACTATGACAACACTTAGTATCCCGCAAGGGCACCACACAGTAATGCCCTATTTAATTTTAAACAATGCCGCGCAGTTTTTTGATTTTACTAAATCGGTATTTAATGCACAAGAAGTTAGCCGCTACTTGAGAGAGGGAAGTACCGAAATTATGCACGCCGAAATAAGCATTGGCGACAGCCTGATTATGTTTGGGCAGGCAGGTGGCCCTTGGCAACCTTGCACAGCAGGTTTGTATGTGTATGTGGCTGATGCCGATGATTGTTATGCAAAAGCGATAGCAGCCGGAGCAACCTCAATTTTTCCGCCTGAGAACAAAGATTATGGCCGCAGCGGAGGGATAACCGACCCCTTTGGCAACACTTGGTGGATTACCCAACTTTTATAAGTTGCAACAAACAAAAAACGCCGGGCAGTGTGTTGCCTGGCGTTTTTTGCTCAATTAAAACTTCTATTTATCTATGGATGACAATGGAAATTTACAAGTTGTCGTTCAATATCACCGCTGTGGTTTTTTGCAATTGCCAGCTCAAATACCATTTCTGAAGGGCTTTTAACATTATTAACCCAAAACGAGTTTAACACTATCGTATTGCCATGCAAATGGTCGCCGCCAAAAAACACCACACTTTGCGCAGTGGTATTGGTAATCTTCACATCGTAGCCGTGCAAATCATCCTGAGTAGTAACTGTGCCCTTGAGCCACACAGTATCGCCAATGTTAAATACAGTACCTTCTTTAGGCGATTGTATGTTGAACACAGCTTTTTGTGCCGGATAATCTGACGGAGAAGGATTTTGTTCCTTCTTGCTACATGAAGTAATAAAGAACGCTAGTATGGCAGCCAATGCCACCCGTAAAACTGTTTCTCTTTTTATAAACGGTTTCATTAATTAGATACATTAAAACATATAAACGATGCTTGATGTGAACGAAATTTTTTCAGTAACACTTCCGCCACCCCAATTATAAATAAGGGGTTGTTTAACGCCCACCCCAACGGCCATCTTATAAAAATACACATCGGCCACAGCAGTAGCCGATAGGGCATCACCCCCCGTAAAACTCAAAAATCCATCGGGCTTGTACCAATCGCGCTCGCGGTGCTCGTAGTTAATACCTATTTGCGGCAAAAAACTGGTGTTGCGGTAATCTTGCCAATAAAACAAACGCAATGCGCCGTTAAACTTATTACCGTACCAATACTCATTGGCTCCGGCATTGTTCACCGTATATCCTGCCTCAACATTTATCCCCGCTTTTTTATACCTAAGGGTATATAGCAGGTTGATAGGCACATCAAAAGAACCGGTGCCTTGCTGCATATTTTGTGGTAAAATGCCGTTAGCATCCCTTCTATCGGTTACCCCAAAGGGCAGTTTTATTCCTCCGCCTATTTGCAACGCATGCTTAAACTTTCTTTTGGCACTATCAGTGGTATTTAGCAATACATAATTGGCCATAAGCGTAATATCACCAATGCCCTCAGTATGGATACTAACACCTTCCTCATTTCTTGCAAAATAGGTATAGGGGGCAAAGGCAAATAATTGTACCCTTTTGTGCGGCACATACCTGCCCCACAGGGTAGCTATAGTAAGATATTCGGTGGAATAAACGGGCGGTTGCCCGTTGAACAAGGTTTGGTGTTTTGAGGTGAAGGACGTATAGTTATACTTTACCCCGACAAAGTGCCGGCCAAAGCGGGGCAATATACCCATTGTGCTGCCCCCAACTGCGCAGCCGCACACTTCGCAGGCAAGCGCATTGGCAACACATACCATTGCAACAATGGCGGTTACATATTTTTTCATTAAAACTGTTTAAAATGTTTGACGATTAAGAATTAGAAGATTTTCAGGAGTCAAACTTTTGCCTCGGGCGGGTGGAAAACAGAAAATGTAAAATCGTAGGGTAAAAATAACTCTTCGGCAATATTATACAGTGCCGTATTGTTTGCCTCAAGGGGTTGCCACTGCAATTGCTTGGTAACATCAAAAGCCGGTATCTCTATCTTTTCAATCCCTTTATGGGGTGTAAAAGGAGCTTTGCTTTCATCGGCGTTATCCAGTTGCTTCTCAAGATGGCAACTACCCCCGCAATCGCTATCAGGATTATCTCGGTTTTCGCAAAGGTTTTGGGCAATATATTGTTGGTTGGCTTGCCAATATACCATAATAGCCACCTTTACAAGGAAAGGCCAGGCTAATACTAATGCACAAAATATGGCGAGCAGTTTTTTCAAACCAAAATCGGGGGCGAAAATACTGTATTATTTGATGGCAGAAACATAACTTTCGGAACTTTTTTAAAACTATGAACGCTACTGATAAAACCAAAATATCCCGCCTTGCCAAACGCGGTGATTATACCGAAGAAACCATTTATAACATTTTAGACGAGGGGTTGATATGTACCCTAAGCTATGCACAAAACAACCAGCCTTTTAGCATCCCAACCGGGTATTGCCGCATTGGCAACTATTTATACATTCACGGTTCGGTAGGTAGCGGATACATGCGCCAAATGGCCGAGGGTATTCCCGTTTGTATCAGCGTAACCCATATTGATGCGTTGGTACTTGCCAAATCTGTATTCCATCACTCGGTTAATTACCGCTCTGTAATTGCCTTTGCCAATGCAGAACTTGTGACCGATGAAACCGAACGCATGGATGCACTTGAAGCATTTACTGAGAAAATGATACCCGGCCGTTGGAAAGAAAGCAGATTGCCCAATGCAGGCGAAATGCGTCAAACCATGATTTTGAAATTTAAGTTGGATGAAGCCTCGGCAAAGTTGCGTCAAGCACCTCCATCAGATGACGAAGAAGACTTAGACTTGCCCTATTGGTCGGGCTTGCTGCATATTAAACAACAAGTGGTTGCTGCCACTCCTGACGATATTACCACCGAAAAAAGGCTCCCCTATCCCGGTTATTACGGCGTATAAGTTGCGCTTACTTTTTTGAACCATCCCTTTCCAAATTCTAATGTATCATACATTTAGATTTTAGTAACTTCGCACCCCATATATGGACGGCAAACCTTACCTTGTAGGTATAACAGGCGGAAGCGCATCGGGCAAAACCCTTTTTTTAAAATCGCTTAAAGAAAAATTCGGGCCGGAAGAGATTTGTTTTATTTCACAGGATGATTATTACAAACCACTTGACCAACAGATGCGCGATGAAAACGGCGAGGTAAATTTTGATTTACCCGAATCGGTTGATTTACAACGCTTTCACACTGATTTACTAAACCTTGCTGCAGGAAAAACTATCAAAAAACAATCGTATAATTTTAATAACCCTAACGAACCTGTTGAATGGCTGGATTTTAAACCAGCACCAATAATAATTATCGAGGGGCTTTTTATTTTCTACTACAACGATATTTTTGACATGTTGTCGCTTAAGTTATTTGTAGATGCTGACGAGGATTTGAAACTGAAACGACGTTTGCAACGCGATGTAACAGAGCGTAATATACCCCAAGATTTGGTTTTGTACCAGTGGCAATACCACGTTCAGCCGGCGTTTCAAAAATATCTGTCGCCCTACAGGGAAATGGCCGATATTATAATTTTAAATAACAGCCACTTTACTACCAGCCTGCAAGTAGTTGAAAATCATTTTAAGACTTTATTGGCCGACTCTAAAATCCAAACAGGTTAAACAATACATTTGCAATTATATGAATTACCGTTTTGCAGTAATAGGTATGGGACGCTTCGGCTCTAAAATAGCCCTTACTTTATCAAACAGGGGAGCCGAGGTAGTGGCTATTGATAGTGAAGAATCAAAAGTTGACCCTTTGCGCGATGATGTTGCCTACGCCATTACGATGGACAGTACCGATGTGAAATCATTAGAGGCTGTAAACATACGCGATATGGATGCTGTGGTAGTTGCCATCGGTGAAAACTTTGAAGCCCTGCTGCTTACTGTAGCTCACCTGATGGATTTGAAGGTGAAACGGATTATTGCCCGTGCGGGTAACCGACAACAACGTACAATACTTGAAAAAATGGGGATAAAAGAAATACTATCCCCCGAGGATGAAGTTGGAATTATTGTGGCTGAACGACTTATACACCCCAGTGTGATGACTTTTTTGCAATTACCTGATGATTACGAAATTGCAGAAATACGACCACCTAAAGGAGTATGGAACAGGACTGTTGGTGAATTGCACATGCAAGAGAAATATGAACTAAATCTTATTACTATAAAGCGTGAGTATGAGGTAATTGACGATGCAGGACTGCCCGCAAAAGAGGCTCATATATTTGGTATCCCAAAAGAAAATACTATCATTTACGATACTGATACTATTATTGTTCTTGGTAAAGACAGTGATATTGAGCGCTTTATAGAAATAAACAGCTAAATATATTGCATTGTTTTACAGCTATTTGTAAAAAAAAACGGCAACGATGTGGCGCACATTGCACTTTTATACCACAACGTCTATATTTGCCGTTCTTTAAAATTTTGGTAAATACCGCATTAAAGACATTTATATATAATTAAGAGAACCGAATGAAAAATCAAGGCGTTGTAAAGTTTTTCGCCATCGCGCTGATACTGGTGTGTATATACCAGCTATCATTTACCCTGAAGGCTTACATGATTGAAAAAGAGGCTGAAGAAGTAAGCATGGGTGACCCCGTGTTGAAACGTAAATTCCTCGACTCGATTGCCACTGAAAAGGTGTACAACCTTGGATTTAAGAGTTTTACTTATTTGCAGGTAAAAGAAGCCCAGTTGAACTTGGGTCTTGACTTGCAAGGCGGTATGAACGTGGTAATGGAAATTTCTGTGGCTGATATTATCAGGGCTTTGGCCAGCGATAGCAAGTCGCCTGCACTTAATGCAGCCCTTGAATCTGCTACAGCAGCAAAATCTGTTAATCCTGAAGCAGATATAATTGATGAATTTGCAAAGCAGTTTAAAGCAAGTAACCCCAACCTTAAACTAAGTGCTGTATTCTATAACAAAGACCAACAAATCAGTCTTACATCAACCGATGACGAGGTAATACAATACCTTAAAACTGAATCTGCTGCATCGGTTGATAGGATTTATAAAATCTTAAAAACTCGTATCGACCAATTTGGTGTAACCCAACCAACTGTTCAGTTGCTTGGCAACTCAGGCCGTGTAATGGTTGAATTGCCCGGTGTTGATAATCCTGAAAGGGTTCGTCGTTTATTACAAAACACTGCAAAGCTTGAATTTTGGAACGTTTACAGCGTTCAGGAATTTGATACCCATTTTGGTAAAATCAGCGAGTATTTGAAAAATAAAAACAAGCTGAACGAAGCCGATACGAGCAAGCCTGCCAACGACACAACTAAACTTGCAGCAGCAACATCAACTACTGCCATAGGTGATTCATCAAAAACGGATACCGGTATTGCCAAGAAAGCTGATACAGGTACTAAGGACAGTGCTACACTTGCCGCTGAAAAGGCACAAGAAAGAAACTTCCTTATAGAAGCCGGTTTCTTCCCTAACTATGCTCAAACAGAAGACGGTAAATACACATTTGGTGATGGTGCTCACATTGGTTCATCAGCAGTTAAAGATACTGCAAAAGTGAACGCAATTTTGAGTGATCCTATACTAAGGGAACAAGTACTACCGGCTGACATGATGTTTGCATGGGGCAACAAACCTGTGGACGAAGAAGGCAAAGTAATGTTTATGTATGCCTTGAAAGCTGAACGTGACGGTGGTGCTGCGCTTGAAGGTGATGTGGTAACTGATGCCCGTCCTAATGTTGACCAATTGGGTAACAATGAAATTAGCATGACGATGAGCTTGGACGGTGCACAAAAGTGGAGGAAAATTACCGCCACTGCTGCTGCTGCAAAACCACAAAAAGCCGTAGCCATTGTACTTGACGGTTTAGTATACTCTGCCCCAACTGTAAACGGTGAAATCCCTAACGGACAATCACGTATCATGGGTAGCTTCACTCCTGAGGAAGCAAAAGATTTGTCAAACATTCTTAAAGCAGGTAAACTTCCTGCGCCTGCCCGCATTGTTGAAGAAGCAGTTGTGGGTCCTACCTTAGGTAAAGACAGCATCAGAAGCGGTATGCTTTCAATATTGGTAGGTTTCCTTGCGGTTATTTTAACCATGTATATTGTTTATAACACTGCAGGTTTAATAGCCGACTTAGCTGTGCTACTAAACTTGTTCTTCATTGTAGGTACTTTAGCTTCGTTCCAAGCTGCATTAACCCTTCCCGGTATCGCAGGTATCATTCTTACTTTAGGTATGGCGGTAGATGCTAACGTACTTATCTACGAACGTATTAAAGAAGAAATATGGGCCGGCCGCAACCTACGCACTGCCATTGCAAACGGTTACAAAAACGCTGCGTCAGCTATTATTGACTCTAACTTAACCACTGCCCTTGCAGGTGCTGTATTGGCGGTATTTGGTTCAGGTCCTATATCAGGTTTTGCCATCACCCTATTGATAGGTATTGCCAGCTCAATGTTCACTGCGTTTTTATTAACCCGTGTAATATTTGAGTGGATGGCTAAGCGTGAGAAAAACGTTTCGTTCTGGTTCCCTGCTACTAAGAGCTTGTTGCGTAACTCAAATTTCGACTTCATCGGAAAGAGCAAACTATTCTATACCGTTTCTGGTATTTTAATTATTGCAGGTATAGGCTCAATGGTTACACGCGGCTTTGACACCGGTGTTGACTTTGAAGGCGGTTGGTCGTATGTAGTAAAGTTTGAAAATCCTGTTTCAGCAGCTGATGCGCGTACTGCTCTTGAAAAACCTTTGGAAGGAAAACCCGAAGTGAAAGTGTATGGTACTGATAACTCATTAAAAATTACTACTACCTACCAAATCAATAGCTTGGATGCAAAAGCCAGCGAAATGGTACTTGCTAAACTTGATGAAGGTTTAAAAACCACCCAAGGTGGTAAATACGAAATACTAACCTCATACAAAGTAGGCCCAACGGTAGCTTCTGATATTAAACAAGCTGCTATCTTGTCAATCGTGTTGGCATTGATAGGTATGTTCATTTACATTTTAATACGTTTCAGACGTTGGCAGTTTGCTGTGGCAACAGTTATAATGCTTGTGCATGACGTTATGCTGGTATTATCATTGTTCTCATTATTGCACGGTATCGTTCCTTTCGGTCTTGAAATCGACCAAGCGTTTATTGCAGCCATACTAACAGTAATCGGTTACTCAATCAACGACTCTGTGGTGGTATTTGACCGTGTAAGGGAGTTTTTGGGTGAACACAAAAACGAGAAGGATACTTCTAAAGTAATTAACCTCGCTTTGAACAATACCCTTAGCCGTACGATAATGACTTCACTAACAACCATTATTGTTATTCTTTTGGTATTCTTGTTTGGTGGTGAAACCATCCGTGGCTTTGCCTTTGCCTTAACAACTGGTATTATTTTGGGTACTTATTCATCATTGTGTATCGGTAGCCCGCTATCAGCACAGTTGATTGAATGGGGTAACAAAAAATCAGCTCAAAAAAACGGTGATAAGTAATCTTAACACCCCTTAATAAAAAAAGACGGCCTGTTATACAGGCCGTCTTTTTTGTTTATGCACTACAACATTGAAGCTATTAAAATAGTGTCGTTAAAATAAGTTCAAGCATAAAAAGTAGGAAATCAGTGGCAGAGGTTAGCCCTTTTTTAATAGCCCTCATGCTTCTATTTAATCTTATCTTGCCTTTTACCCGACGGTATTTACCTAACAGTTTTGAGCTACAAACCAATTTTTGCACTAAAAGCATAAACGACAAATTAAGTGCCAGTCGCCCATTATTCTATATTAAACTACAATGCTGATAATATGTGATAAGGTTTTATGTGCTACCACAGTATTAAATAGTATTTTATTTTATTTTTGCGCACCCGAAACGAATAAACGATGAGAGAAATCCAATTCCGTGAAGCACTACGCGAAGCGATGAGCGAGGAAATGCGCCGCGACCCTAATGTATTTTTAATGGGCGAAGAAGTTGCCGAGTACAACGGTGCATATAAAGTGAGTCAAGGTATGCTGGATGAGTTTGGCCCCAGAAGGGTAATTGATACTCCCATAGCTGAGCTTGGTTTTGCAGGTATTGGCGTTGGAGCTGCCATGAACGGACTTCGTCCTATTATTGAGTTTATGACGTTCAACTTCTCGTTGGTGGCTATCGACCAAGTAATAAACAGTGCGGCTAAAACCCTAAGCATGAGCGGCGGGCAGTTTGGCGCACCGATGGTTTTCCGCGGACCAACAGGAAACGCAGGCCAGCTTGCTGCACAACACTCGCAAAACTTTGAAAACTGGTATGCTAACTGTCCCGGTTTGAAAGTGGTAGTACCCAGCAATCCATACGATGCTAAAGGTTTATTGAAAACTGCTATCCGTGATAATGACCCAGTTATTTTTATGGAAAGTGAGTTAATGTATGGCGACAAAGGCCCCGTTCCTGAGGAAGAATACTTGCTGCCCATTGGCGTAGCGAATGTGGTAAGACAAGGAACTGACGTAACTATCGTATCATTTGGAAAAATGATGAAGGTTGCTTACGAAACTGCCGATGAGCTTGCCAAAGACGGTATTAGTGCTGAAGTAATTGATTTACGGAGCGTTAGACCTATTGATTATGACACCATTATTAACTCAGTAAAGAAAACTAACCGTTTGGTAATAGTTGAAGAGGCTTGGCCCCTTGCATCTATATCTTCTGAGATTACTTACATGGTACAACGTCGCGCATTTGATTACTTAGATGCCCCAATACAACGCATTACCAATCGTGATGTACCTATGGGATATGCACGTGCAATGGTAGATGCTACCGTACCCACAGTACAACGCACACTTGAAGCCATAAAATCAGTAATGTACGCTTAAGGCCTACATGCAAAAGAATAGAAAAAGCCACCTTTTCAGGTGGCTTTTGCATTTTAAAAACATCACAAAGTTAGTTGGCCCGAAACCAGTTTATGAAAATCTTCAAATGTTTTCATAAACACCTCAGTGCGCCGCTTATCAAATAAAGGCATCCCGCAATAATTCATTTCTATTAAGTCAATCTGTAGGTATTTACATATTTCGGCGGCAAATTCATAATCATACAATGGTCCTTCACCATCATAAAAAAACTGACCGAAATCGTTGTTTCCCTTCACCTTCCAAAAAATAGAAAACAGCTTCTTGTCATAAAAAAAATCATTGGGTTCAATCTTTAATCTCAAATTACCCCTTGCCTTATCTGATACAATTGCAAGATTAATCACGGGCAAGTGGCTCTCTGTAACCCTGTAATAATGACGATAATACTCCGTATCATCATTGTAGTGCTCTTTTTCGTAGTATGTTGCTGACATATTGATAAGTGTGTGGTGTTCCTTAAGCCCAATAAGGGTTATACATACTTACGACTTAAAACGGCTCATGGATTTACTTTTTTTGAAAATTTTTTACCAAAAAATTTAAACCGTTATTTCTACACCGTCAAAACACCCAAAATTGCGTTTACTCAAAAACTTAACCCCAAAAGATGTAGTAAAAGTGAAATTGTTTTCTATATTTGAATTGATAATGTATTAGAAGCTATCTCTTTATACATTATTGTGAAGTACCCTTTTAATTGCAGAACCACTATTGTATGATTCATTCAGCCCTAAATTTCCTTACTCAAGAAGTGAACCGGTACCTGAACTTAAAAACAGGTGGGGCAATGAGCGATTTGGCTGTGCTTACCAGTGTTGCAAACTCTAAAGGATTAGCCATACCAAATAAAACCATAGGGGTTTCATTGATAAACATTGAAGAAGACCGTGTATCAAAAGATCAGCAAGTAAAAGTAAGAAACACGGCCGGGGGTTTTGATAACCGAAATCCGGATATATACCTTAACCTGTATGTGCTTTTTTCTGCCAACTTTACTAATAACGAATTGGCCGATACCGGAGACGATTACATTGAAGGATTAAAACAGTTGAGTAATATAATCGGGTTTTTTCAAAGCAAAAGCGTTTTCACCCCCGTAAACTCACCTCTGATGGCCACATTGGCTCCCGAGATACCCAAACTGGTGTTAGAGTTGTTCTCGTTTACGTTTGAGCAGATGAATAATTTTTGGAGCGTGGTTGGTACCAACTATTTACCCAGCGTGTTGTATAAAGTACGCATGATAACTATACAAGAAAACAGTATAGAACCCGCAGGATTAATTGAAAACCTTGGTATTGACGTAGCAGGTAAAAACTGATGGCAGGCTATCAAACATTAATAAAACTTGAGTTACTGCACAACTTTTACAAAAGTGGTGTGACAGATGATTTTGAGTTTGTATTAACAGCTGATATACAACGATTGATGCGCCAACAACGACTGCTTTACAGAAATTTCGGGTGTGGTTTTACAATTTTGTACGAAAGCACACAACCCAATACACCTACTATTGAAATTGATAGTGATTTAACCTTTGTATTTGGGTTAGGTATAAAAAACCCCGGGACTTTTTACGGCATTACCGATTTGGATGAATCAGCACCTTCAACTGTATCGTATACAAACGGATGCCGCATGTTTTATTATACTGATGGGGCACTGGCCGATTTAAAGTATAAAGTACTGCATGCAATGTATCCTGAGCGGTTTAGCTTTAAATTTACTGAAAAAACAGCGTTTAAAACCATACAGGTTACCATTAAAGACCAAAACGGAACAACCGTAAATGCACAATACGATACAGCAGGCAGCCCGATAACAAGCCCCTACACCCTAAATGCTGATAATAACGGTGAAAGCGGCAACATACTGCGCACATTTACCGGCTTTTTTGATGTAAGTAAAACCGGTAGCGGATATTACACAATACTACTGAAGCGTGAAGATGCCACTGAAAAAACGCTGCAAGTTTATATACATGATGAATTGAGCCGTAGCAATGTTTCAGGAGTTGTACAACTATCATTGGCCAAGCCTACTCCTCCTTTGGCGGCAAAAAACCTGCGCATTGACTTGAAACGTGCCGAAAGTATTTGGAAATACTTCATTATAAATAGAAGCGGCCTTGACTTTACTGCCACCGATTTGGTATTGAGTGATAAAAGCGGTGATAGCGGCCCTATATACAATACCTATACGTTTAGCGGCAACCCTGCTATGGGTGGCGGCGGACAAGCACTGCCAAATACGGCAGACAGTATAAACAGCTTGCCTACTATGGTATTTGAATCAACGGTGAAGATACCGTTTTACGAAGTGCCTAAGACAAAACTTGAATTGAAAAAGATACCCGACGGCTCGCCGACGGCAACAGCAGGGAACGTGCTGATAAGCAGTTTACCCAATCCGGCACCGGATGTACGGGTAGACGACAATTGCAATATTTACGTGTACATATAGTGGAAAAGGAAAGCGAATAGCTATCAAGCAGGAAAAGGGAAGATTTGAGATTGCATACCACGGTTTGACTTTATAAAAGGAAACAACAAAACGTAACCGAATACTATAACTATGGCAACATATACCACCCCAGGCGTGTATGTGGAAGAAATTTCTACACTGCCCGCAAGCATTGCCCCAGTAGCCACCGCCATACCTGCGTTTATTGGCTATACCAAACAACGAAAAGAAAACGGTGCAGACTTTGCCGTTAATACGCCAAAGCGCATTACATCGCTGCTTGAGTTTGAGCAGATGTTTGGCACTACGCTGAACGAGGCTTTTACAGTAAGTCTTACTGACCCACCTGCGGGCTCAACCGATAATGCTACCCTAACCCTCAACAATCCATCGTCGTGGTCGCCATACTTGTTATACTATCAGGTAAAAATGTACTTCGGCAATGGGGGAGGGCCATGTTGGATAGTTTCAGTTGGCACCATGACACCCGGTGGCGCTATCGATACTACTGAGCTTGAAAACGGATTAAAATCCTGTGAAAAAGAAGACGAAATAACCTTATTGGTTATCCCTGAAATTGTAAAAATAGCGGCTTCGGCATCCCGCAGGCAACTTAATGATGCCATGCTTGCACAATGCAATAAACTGCAAGACCGCTTTGCAGTAATAGATACCCTTGAAGGCAGCGCCAGCGATTCAATAAGCACTGTTGCAGGTAATTTCAGAAACAACGAAGTATCGTTAGCAAATCTCAAATACGGGGCAGCCTATTTTCCCTCGTTGCAAACTACAATCAACTATTTATATGATGTTTCAGAGATAACTATTGCTGATACCCGCACAGCGCCTGCAAACATCTACAACACAAAAAAAGTATCGTACTTAAACGGTACATATATCCCTGCCGAAGGCACCATCTCTGTAGGTACCAACCCTGCTGCCAACAAAACACTCACAATAAATGGCACCGTATTTACTTTTAAGGCCGGTGATAATACAGGCAGCAATATAGAAATAGGCGCAAACGAAGGTGCAACGGCAATAAAAATTGCCGAAAAGATAAACACGCATGCCGCTACTAAAGATATTTTAACCGCCACCAGAGTAGGAACAACAGTTGAGCTGGACGCAAAAGGCACTATGAATGGACCTGCGGGCAATAATATTACACTGGCATCAAACGATGCGGGTGTTACCGTGCCTGCAAAACTATCGGGCGGTAAAGACCTTAGCGACCTTGCTTTGTATAACAAGATTATAGCCCTGCTAAAAGAGAAAACACTTACCCTGTACCCAAGCGCAGCCATGTGCGGTGTGTATGCCAGTGTTGACAGAAACCGAGGAGTTTGGAAAGCACCTGCCAACTACAGCCTTGCAATGGTAAACAAGCCTAACGTGGATATTACCGACGATGAGCAAGGGTTGCTGAATGTGGATGCTACGAGCGGTAAGAGCATAAATGCCATCCGCACTTTTACAGGCAAAGGTGTATTGGTGTGGGGTGCCCGCACACTTGCCGGAAACGATAACGAGTGGCGGTATGTGCCCGTGCGCAGGTTATACATCTTTGTTGAAGAGAGTATAAAAAAATCAACGGAGTTTGTAGTATTTGAACCTAACGACGCTAATACTTGGGTAAAAGTAAAGGGGTCTATCACCAACTTTTTAACCGGACTTTGGCGCGACGGTGCATTGGCAGGAGCTAAACCTGAGGATGCCTTCTTTGTAAACATTGGCTTGGGAGTTACTATGACTTCGCTAGACATATTGGAAGGCCGTATGAATATAGAAATTGGAATGGCCGCAGTACGCCCTGCTGAATTTATCATTTTGAAATTTTCGCACCTATTGGCAAAATCATAAACCTTATTAAACTATGGCAACTTATACAACACCCGGGGTATATATAGAAGAAGTATCCCTGCTGCCTGCAAGCGTGGCTCCTGTGGCAACCGCCATACCTGCCTTTATAGGCCGCACACAAATAGCCCTTGACGGGCAAAAGAAAGCGATAACAAAACCGTTTCGCATTACATCAATGCCCGAATATGTACGGTTTTTTGGCGAAGGTGCCAGCGAAAACGCAGTGCTTTCAGTTGCTATTACCGATGATGGTACTGACGTAGCAACAGCCGTGCGCACCATCACCGTAACCGAAGACAATACAAAAGTATCGGGCAAGTATATGTACTACGCCCTGCAAATGTATTTTGCCAATGGTGGCGGCCCTTGCTATATTGTTACTATTGGTGATTACAACGATGGCGGCGGCTTTGATTTTGACACGGCGGTTTCTAACGCAATAAAATCGCTTGAAAAGCAAGACGAGCCTACAATATTGGTGTTTACAGATAAGCCAGCTACCAACTACAAAGTAGCTTACGATGCAGCATTGGCACAAGCGCAAAAACTAAAAGACCGCGTAGTGTTAATGGACATTTGGGGCGAAACAGGAAACAGCTTTAACGATGCCAAAACCTTTAGGGATAACCACGTAAGCTCAAACAACCTTAGCTATGGTATGTGCTACTACCCCTTTTTGCAAACTACCCTTAAATACACCATTGACGAATCAACACTAACGGTTACCCACACAAAAGCACACTCAGGCACCAGCTATAACGGCAACACATTGGCAGCCATTAAAACGGCTAATCCCAACTTGTACAGCCAGTTAATAGCCAAGATAAAAGAAAAAACCATTACCGTACCCCCTACCCCTGCTATTGCAGGCATATATGCCCGTGTTGACAACCAGCGCGGAGTATGGAAAGCCCCTGCAAATGAATCGGTGTTGAGCATTGTTGGCCCTACCATTAAAGTAACTGCCGAAGAACAAGAGGTATTGAACGTGGATGCTACCAGTGGTAAAAGTATCAACGTGGTGCGCACTTTTACCGGCAAAGGAACACTGGTTTGGGGTGCGCGCACACTGGCCGGTAATGATAACGAGTGGAGGTATGTGAACGTACGCCGCTTTTACAACTTTGCCGAAGAAAGCATTAAAAAAGCTTCGGAGTTTGTGGTGTTTGAACCCAACGATGCTAACACATGGGTGCGGGTAAAAACCATGATTGAGAACTTTTTAACCACCCTTTGGCGACAAGGTGCCTTGCAAGGCGCTGTACCCGCTGATGCCTTCTTTGTAAACGTAGGTCTTGGTGTAACAATGACTTCACTGGATATACTGGAAGGCCGCTTGAATATAGAAATAGGCATGGCCGTTGTCCGCCCTGCCGAGTTCATCATCCTTAAATTCTCACACCTGTTACAAAAATCATAAACACTAATCAATTATAAATACTATGGCAACTTATCCAGTTCCGGTATTCCACTTCCAAGTTGAATGGGGTGGCAGCCGCATCGGTTTCACAGAAGCAAGCGGACTAACCGTTGAAGTACAACCAATTGAATACAGGGAAGGCGTATCGCCCGAATACCACACCACCAAAATGCCCGGTATTCCTAAATACTCAAACATCACCCTTAAAAGAGGTATTTATAAAGGCGACAATGAGTTTTTTAAATGGTTGAACACCGTGAAACTAAACAACATTGAGCGTCGTGATATAACCATCAGTCTGTTGAACGAAGAACATGCCCCTGTAATGGTATGGAAGGTGCGTAACTGCTGGCCTTGCAAAGTTGAAGGACCAACGCTTAACAGTACCGGCAACGAGGTAGCAATGGAAAGCATTGAGCTGGCACACGAAGGTTTAACAGTAGAGGCTGTATAAGCAAAACCATAGGGAAGTATGTTTAAATACCCACCCATAGGGCTGCACTTTAGTGTAAATTTTATTGGCTTGGTGGCTCTGATGCCGGGCATACCCGACATTGGCTTTCAGGAAGTGACGGGGCTTGATGCAACAGTAACTACAGAAGAGTTTAAAGAAGGCGGCGAAAACCGTTTCTCGCACAAACTACCCACTACAGCCACATTTAGTAACATAACACTTAAGCGCGGCATGCTCAACCATTCTCAGCTAATTTCTTGGTTTAAGCAGGGCGTTGAGGGCTTTCAATTCACCCCATCAGACCTGTTAATCACTTTACTAAACGAAGACCACGTACCACTGCACGCATGGAATGTGGTACAGGCTTACCCTGTGAAATGGAGTGTAACGGGATTAAACGCTCAAGAACCCCAATTGATGGTAGAGCAGGTAGAGCTTGCCTATCAATACTTTAGAGCCATCCCTATTATTTAAAATTATGCCTGTACAAATAAATGAAATAATAGTATCGGTTCAGGTGGGGCAAAGTACCGGAAGCTCTGGCACGCCTCCCACAAATGCCGATTTGGACAAACGCCTGAAAAAGGCCGTGGACGAGATAAAAACCATTGTAAAAGCAAAAAACGAACGATAACCCATGGGAATTGAAAATGTATTTATGCCATCGGGAAATCTCACTAAAGTCCATATTGAGGCTTATAGTGATGAAACCTACTCACAAATGGTAGGCACCTTTGATGTATTGTACAACCCCAATACCTATGATGTTGAGTACAAAAACGAGTTTGATACAGAAAGGCCCGAAAATGCCACTGACAGTTTGCCCCAATTTAAAAGCGCCAAAGGCAAAGACCTAATGATTGAGTTGCTATGGGATGCCACAGGAGCTTCGCACACCGGCAACGAAGCTGAGTTTGCACTGATACGTGCCGAAGGCCATGTAGAAGACTCAATACAACGTTTTTTGCGTCTTACGTTTGAGTTGCAACCAAGTTCGCACCGTCCTAATTTCTTAAAAGTAAGTTGGGGTACCTTGTTGTTTCAGGGAGTGTTAACCACTGCAAAGGTTACCTATTCTCTGTTTGCCCCTGACGGTAAACCATTGCGGGCTAAGGTAAACTGCACTTTTATGAGCCACAAGGCACTGGAAGAGCAAGCCGCCGAAACCCAACGAAACAGCCCCGACCTTACTCACTACGTTATTGCAAACGGAACTGACAACCTGCCCTACATGACGTTTAAGATTTATAACGACCCACAGTATTACCTGAAAATTGCGGAGGTGAACCGCCTGAACAACTTTAGAAAATTAAAACAAGCCACACAGCTTGCTTTTCCACCCATAGAAAAAGTATAAACCCATGCCCGCCGCATTAGATATTGCATCGTTTGAGATATTGGTGAACGGAACAGCCCTTGGCGGGCAGTACGGCCTTTTGAGCATTGCCACCAACAGCAGTGTGAACAAAATACCCGTTGCCAAAATTGTGCTGATGGACGGTGACAATGCCACGCAGGATTTTCCGCACAGTAACGAAGACATATTTGCGCCCGGAGCTGAAATACAAGTGAACGCCGGGTACGGCTCTGATAAGCAAGCCATTTTTCACGGCATCATTACCAAACACGGCATTAAAATAAACAACTATGAAAACCCGAGCCTTGAATTGGAGTGCCGCCACAAGGCTGTAATACTAACCGGTGCGCGCAAAAACAAAGTGTACAACGATGTAAAAGACGCTGACATTTTTGATGAGTTGATAGGGGCAGCATCGATTGATAAAGATATTGAAAGCACCAGTGTAACCCACAAAGAAATGGTGCAATACAACTGTACCGATTGGGATTTTATAGTAACCCGCGCCGAACTGAACGGCAAATGGGTGCTTATCAACCAAAATAAAATAGAAATAAAAGCCCCCGCAGGGGGTTCAGCCGAAACTACCTTCAACTTCGGGCTGGATACTTACGAGTTTGAAGCGGAGATTGATGCCCGCGACCAGTTTCCTGCGGTAAAATCTAAAACATGGAACTATACCAATCAGGAGATTACTGAAAGCGAAGCCTCTGAACCCAGCTTGGCTACCCAAGGAGATTTAGACGGAAGCACTCTTTCGGGTGTAATGGAGTGGGAGGATTATACCGTGTACCACGGCGGAAAAATTGAAGAAACTGAAAACAAAGCTTGGGCCGATAGTAGGCTCCTATACAGTCGACTTAGCAAAATACAAGGCCGCATCAGGGTTTCGGGGCAGCATAGCTACGCCACTGGAACATTAATCAACTTTCAGGGCTTTGGAAACCGCTTTAACGGCACCACGGTAATCACAGCTGTAAACCATTATTTCAACAACGAAATGGGCTGGTATTGTGATTTGCAATTCGGGATTACCAAAGATTTGTTTGCTCACCGCTATGACGATGTGGCTGAAAAACCTGCCAGTGGACTATTACCCGCAGTAAACGGACTGCAAATAGGCATTGTTACCGCAATACACGACGACCCCGACGGCGAAAGCCGCGTGAAAGTGAAATTACCCTTAGTGGATAACGAAGGAGAAGGTATTTGGGCGCGCATGACAGCCCCGGATGCAGGCGACTCACACGGCTGGATATTTTTTCCTGAACTGAACGACGAGGTGGTATTGGGTTTTTTGAACGACGACCCGCGCAATGCTATCATATTAGGAAAACTTTACAGCAGCGGTATTCCACCGATGATAGAAGCCACTGAAGACAATAACGAAAAAGGTATAGTTACCCGCAGCGGGATGAAGCTGGTATTTAATGATGAATCACCCAGCGTAACCATAGAAACTCCCGGCGGCTACAGCGTGGTAATTGATGAAGCCGAAGGCAGTATTGTGGCCAAAGATGCTAACAATAACACACTTACCCTTAGCAGTGACGGTATTACCCTTGAAAGCGGCGCTGATATCACCCTAAAGGCAACCGGAGACGTGAAAATAGAAGGCGTAAATGTGGAGATAAGTGCCTCTGCAAAATTTAAGGGTGAAGGTTCAGCAGGTTCCGAAGTATCATCGGGCGGCACCACCACTATAAAAGGAAGCATGGTACAAATAAACTGATAAACAAATGGCAGCAGCAGCAACAGTAGGAGACGCAAGTACACACGGGGGCAGCATTGTAGGCCCCGGTGTAGCCAATGTTTTGGTAGGAGGCAAGCCCGCCGCCGTGCTGGGCGATATGCACACCTGCCCCTTACCGCCCCAATCGGGGCACGTACCGTCAAGCCCTTTTACAAGCGGCTCAGGCACTGTGCTTATAGGCGGTAAACCTGCCTTACGCACTTCTGATACCTGTGCCTGCGGAGCCATGTCGGCAGTAGGCTGCCCAACTGTAATTATTGGAGGATAACACTGTGAAACCCGAAGCAAAAGATATCAATACATTTTTAGGCAGAGGATGGACATTTCCGCCCGCCTTTTTTAAGCACGCCGTAGGCGGCAATGCAGGCGTACACCTTGCACAAGGAGAAGAAGACATTAACCAAAGCCTCGAAATACTGTTTTCAACTGCCTTGGGTGAGCGGGTAATGCAACCCCAATACGGCGGCGACTTGCAGGACTTAATGTTTGAAGGCATGGATATAGGCTTGCTAACCCGACTAAAAGACCGTGTGCGCAAGGCTATCATCTACTTTGAACCCCGCATAAAACTGGATAATGTAAAAACCTTGGTTACTGAAACTGAGGGGATAATTATGCTAGTGGTTGAATACACGGTGATAAGCACCAACACCCGCAACAACATGGTGTACCCTTTTTATTTAAAAGAAGCTACCGATATATAGTATAAACAATGTCGTTAAACTGTTTCACTGCAGGCGTACAACGCCAAGGCACCAGCCAGGTGAAAAGGCTTCCCGAAGGCCTGAAAGAGAAATTTGTGCAGATTGATGAACGCGATTTTAACGCCTTGCTGGAGTTTACTAAAGAAACAGCCAATCATTATAACTATTACGACCATACAAATACCCCCAATGGCGGCTGGAAAGAGTTTTTTACCCAGCAGTTAGACGAAGCCGGATATACCGCTCCCCACTTTGCGCTGTTTGCCGCATTCTTAGAATTGTTTGCCATTGCGCAAGCCGATTTAAATACGCTTGGCACTAAACACCTTGAGTTCTTTTACCGCGATGTATTGGGCTTTGCCGAAAACGAAGCCATCCCCGACCAAGTATACCTGATAGGTCAGTTGGCAAAACACATTGCCGCATTTGAGATTGAAGAAGGTACTTTGTTTAAAACAGGTGAAAAAGTAAACGGTGTTGAAAAACTGTATGCACTTACGGATGATTATAGTTTAAATAAAACTTCACTCACCAGCATTTGCAGCATTTATGCTAAAAACACCCGCCAACTGTTTGCCTCAGCAATAGCCAACAGTAACGACGGCAAAGGAGAAGAACTTGCTAATGAAGAGAGCGGTTGGTTGCCCTTTGGTGATGAAAGCCGCGAAGAAACCCCGTTTGGGTTTGCTATCGAATCCCCTACCCTACGCATGGCCGAAGGAGTGCGGATTGTGACACTTACGTTTGAGTTAGAAACCAACATCCCTAACCCAACACCGCAGTTGCTTGCCATTACTGATTTTATCATTACCGCAACCGGAGAAAAAGGCTGGATAGAACAAGACCTCACCGCTGCCTTGGCCACGGGAGCCGATGGAGCAGCAGGTGTACAATCAGCTACTCTTAGCGGGGCTACGTTTACCATTAAATTCGGTTTCTCAAAAGCGGCAAAAGCAATTATTGATTACGACCCCAAAACACACGGCGAAGGGTTTGATGCAAAATACCCCTGTCTGAAAATAACCTTTGCAAAAGGGACTACGAATGCAGCATTTGAACAGTTAAAAACACTTAATATTAAAAATGTAAGCATACAGGTTGATGTTACAGGGCTTAAGACTCTGATACTTCAAAACGAGCAAGGAGTATTAGACCCCGCGAAGCCAATGCAGCCTTTTGGTGCCCGACCTGTCATCGGCTCAAGGTTTTATGTAGGCAGTAACGAAGCTTTTTCAAAAAAAATCACTCAAGTAAAAGCCTCTTTCAAATGGCGCAACCTACCTGCTGTTAAGTTTGGTGACTATCATTCAAACTTTCATTCGGCAACAGTAAAACCCAAAACCAATGATTACAACGTAAAACCCTATCTACTAAGCGGCAACGACTGGGACGACGGAACTGCGGTTTCAATGTTTGAATCTACAGACATTGTACCTACCTCACCCAAAACATGGGTAGCTTCGGGTTTCACAACAAGTACTATAGACCCAGATACGGATGCAGGGAAAAGGTATGCTACCACTTCAAACAGAGGGTATTTAGCTTTTGAACTAAACAGCTATGACTTTTTGCACGATGAGTATCAACTTTCGTATGGAAAAGGCATCATCTTAGGATTGGCTGCTACAGACAAGACAAAACAATTAGATTATGTCCCCAACAATCCTTATACTCCTGAATTTGAAGAGCTTTACCTTACTTACACAGCTACGGAAACCATAGAGTTACTGAGTAGCCCAACCTCAAAGTTTTTCCATTGCGGGCCTTTTGGTTCGGCACAGCAAAATACCACATCGGGCGGCTTGCAAGTAAAACCCCTGTTACCCACCTTCAGTAACAAAGGCGAGCTGTATTTAGGTTTCGAGAACTGCGTGCCTCCACAAAGTGTGAACTTGTTGTTTCAATTAGCCGAAGGCAGCTCTAACCCTGAGGCCGATACCGCAGTTGTTGAATGGAGCTATTTAAGCAATAACCAATGGGTAAACTTTACTGATGCCCAATTACAACGTGAAAATACCAACGGACTGCTAAAAACAGGCATTGTTACACTAAGCCTGCCTTCAACAGCCAATGCCGGCAATACATTAATGCCCGCTGATAAGATATGGGTTCGGTTATCTGTTGCGGCAAATGCCGACGCGGTATGCAAAATCATTCAAATACTACCGCAAGCCATACAAGCCGAGTTTTACCCCCCCAACGATTTAGAAGCCACGGGCGAAACCCTTGCGGCAAAAACCATCAGCAAACTGTTCACCCCCAACTCATCCGTAAAAGGAGTATCGCAGCCCTATGCCTCTTTTGGCGGAGCAGCCCAAGAAAGCGGAAGCACGTTTTATGTGCGGGTAAGCGAACGCTTGCGCCATAAAAAACGCGCCATTACCATTTGGGACTACGAACGGCTGATACTGCAAAATTTTACAGGCATACACCGCGTAAAAGCAATCAACCACACCTATTACAGCGGTGCTGATAACGGCTACAAACCCCTTGCTCCCGGTTATGTAACCGTGGTAATGGTGCCCGACACGTATAACCAAAATGCCTTAGACCCGTTGAAGCCCAAAGTATCAAAAAGTACCTTGGAAGATGTGAAGGCATACCTTGCCACCTGTACAACCCCACACGCAAAAATTGAGGTACAAAACCCAATATACGAAGAGGTGGAAGTGCGATTGCAAGTGCGCTTTTATGACACCGAAGATGTAGGGATATGCTTGGATAAACTTCACGAAAAAATTACTGAGTTTTTAGCCCCGTGGGCGTATAACAGCGATGCGGAGTTGCTGTTTGGCACCACCATACACAAAAGCAACCTCATTTATCACATTGAGCAGTTAGGGTATGTAGACTTTGTGCAGTGTGTAGAAATGCACATACACGCCCCCGCTTGGCTGAATGTAAACGCTAATGCAGATACCGATACAGCAGAGGCAACCACGGCAGCATCGGTGTTTACCTCATACGCCACGCACACATTAACCCCGCTGGAGGGCAGCGGTTGTTTTTGCAGCAATTGCGGCAGTAACCTGGTGTACTCGCCCGTGTTTAACGAATTAGAGGAGTGCGGATGTAACAAATAAACGATTGTAGTAAATGACTGAACCGGTAACTATATCAAAAGCACCTTACGAGTTGGAAAGCATGCAGTTTGATACACTGCGTGAGAAGGGGTTGGAACGTATCACCGAGCTTAGCGGGGTTATATGGACCGACCACAACTTGCACGACCCGGGGATTACCCTGTTGGAAGCCTTGTGCTATGCCATTACCGACTTGGGCTACCGTCTCACTTTTGATATTAAAGACCTGTTGGCCGCAGGCACTTCTGCTCCTGTAAGCGATTATCAGAATTTTTACACCGCCCGCCAAATACTGCACAACGCCCCTTTAACTATCAACGACTACCGCAAATTGCTGATGGATGTGGTAATTGAAGAAACTGTTGACGGAACTACCGAACTGCTGGGCATTAAAAACGCTTGGCTGGAAGTGGCAAGCGACGCTGAGGTATTGATTTATATAAACCAGCTGAAACACATACTTGAACACAAGCAAAGCTATGCCGGACAAGAATCGTTTTTTATAAAAGGTCTGTACGATGTTTTGTTTGAGTTTGACGAATCGGCAGTGTACGGTGATTTGAACGAGAACACCCTAAAGGCTACCTATACTGTGGTTTCTCACCCGGACGACCCAAAAATGGAAGGCGTGCAGTTTCACATGGTTATCGGTTTTCCGCGTTGGGATAACAAGCAGGTGAATTTTGCCCAAAACGCATCCATCAAACAACATATTGAGTCATTCAGTTCTTACGAAGAAGAAGTACCCTCAGGCTATGAAGTTACGCTAACATGGGAAGCCGGAGGTTTAAAATTAGAAGGCACCAAACTTACTTCGGGCGGAACCGACCCTATTCTCGGTTTAGAGAAGATAGCCAAAGCCATTGACGACTTTATTTTTAAAGGCAGCTCTGCTTTGGTTGAAACCTACAAAAAGAAAATAAGCGTTATCCGCCGTATACTGGCCGCTGCACAGCGCAAATTACAAGCGCACCGCAACCTGTGCGAAGATTTTTACAGCGAAAACGCCCTTAGGATAGAAGAAATACTGCTGTGTGGGGATATTGAAATAACCGCTACCGCCAACCCTACCGAAGTTGCAGCGGCTATTTACCACGATGTGGCTCAATTCCTTTCGCCGCAAGTGTATTTCTACAGTCTTGAAGAAATGCAGGCAAAGGGGTATAACAGCGACGAGATTTTTGACGGCCCTGCCCTTGAACACGGCTTCATAGACCCTGAAGAACTAAGTGCCACTGAGCGGGCAAAGTGCATCCACGCATCAGACATTATACGCATTATAATGGATGTGAAGGTGGACGGAAAACGTCCGGTGATTGCAGTGCGTAACCTGCAAATAGCCAACAAACCGCAAGACAATGCCGATGGTAGTGTTACCGAAAAATCAGTACGTTGGTGCTTAGAACTGGCTTACAACCAATTATACGTCCCCCGATTATCAGAAGAGTTATCAAAACTTACCTTTTATAAAGATACCCTGCCGTTTGGGTATGACGAAGACGAAATGTTTGCGGCATTGGATGATTTGAAATCCACCGACCGCACACGCATACACCCCAACCCAGTGTTGGATATGCCCGTTCCCAAAGGCAAGTGGCGCGAAACGGATGATTACACCGCCGTAGCCGAAGATTTACCGCTTACCTACGGAGTAAATACTGCGGGCTTGAAATTCCCCCCGACAGACCCCGATGCATTGAAAAAGCGGGAAGCACAAGCGAACCAGTTGAAAGGCTTTTTATTGTTTTTTGACCAATTGCTTGAAGGTTACCTGAACCAATTAACGGGCGTAAAAGAGCTGTTCTCGATGAATAAGGGAACAGATACGGACGGTAATCTCATATTTAATAAAACCTACTTTACAGCCCACCCGCTAACGTCGCACCCCAATGACGGGCATCTGATTGCCGACCCAACCACCATTGAGGAAAGTTTGCAAAATGCTGCGGAAACTCCCGCCGAGTTTGAGAAACGTAAAAACAAATTCTTAGACCACTTGCTGGCTCGCTTTTGTGAGCAATTTACCGACTATGCCCTGCTTGCATACAGCATAGATGGCCCAAAAGCAGGCATGGAACTGATAAAGGACAAGTTGGAGTTTTTAAACTTATACCCCGAGATAAGTGCCAATAGAGGCAAAGCCTTCAATGCACATGACGCTGTGATTTGGAACCAGCAAAACGTGAGCGGGTACGAAAAACGCACCTCGTTGCTATCCGGCATTAACGCTCGGCATCCCAATACGCTGTTCTTTACTCCCGATGTATTTAAGATTGCCGGTTTAAACTACACCGTACGTAAGACCGCTACTGATATTCCTCTTAAAAACATAAGTGCATTTGCCAGTACAGATGCCTTGCTTGAGAACTTGGAAAGCGTTATAGCCGCAGGTATTTTTAGAAACAACTACAGCATTAGTAAACAAGCAAGTAAGTTTATTTACACCCTGTATGCAGATTTAGAAAAAACGCAACCGCTGGCTATCAGCTATAAAGATTATAATACAACTGCTTTGGCCGAGGCTGATATTGCCGATGCCATTTTATTGTGCACCAACGAGTTTTTGCATCAACCGGGGGCTAACCGCAAAAATCTTACCCCTGCTATCAATGCTTACATTACTTCAACCGTGAGTGCTGATATGGTGGCCGACCCTCCGCAATACATTATCAGCTACAAATTATATAAAAAGCCGTTTGCCTTTACCAACGCCAACCTGCTAATGACAGGCGAGTTGCGCGGCGAAGCCCTTAAAGGAGATTCACAGGCTACAGTACTTCAAAAGGGTGAAGACAATAAGATAAACAAACTGTGGCAATTGCTCCGGTTCGCATCGGATGAAGATAACTACGGTTTCACTCCCGATGCTCCGCCGTATAGCAGCAACTACTACTTTATCCTAAACGACCGCAATGGTACCATAGGAAAGAGCTACGCCAAAGATTTTAACGCTCCGTTAGCCGCAGCCATTGAAAACTATCCCCAAGCAAGTGTTACCATTTCAGCTTCGGCCGCCAATAACGGCACACACAAAGTAACCAACGCAAAATCAAAAGGGCCTTTTATAGAAATCACCATTAACAAAACCCTTAGCGCTACCTCGCCGTTGGGAGTTGTTACGTTTGAGCAAAGCTATACAGCCGCATTAACCAAAACAGGCAACTGCCTAGTAGTAACCGGACAAAACCTAACACAAAACATATACAACAACACCTCAATTGTATTTAAAAACCAAAACGGCGGTGCAGAAACCACCTATACCATCACAGGCATAAAGTACAGCGGAGGAAATACCGAAATTAAAGTTGCTGAAAAAATTTCAGCAAATGCAAGCGGCACAATCCAATACAATCTAGTTTTTGATATTAAAAAAGTAAGCGGTAAAGTGCTTACCATACGTGGCGGACGAGACATTGCCGCTGTGGAAGACTGCGTGAAAACCTTACAAGAAATTTTGCTGGAACGCGAAGGAATGCACCTAACCGAACACGTTTTGCTGCGCCCGCGTTACTCTACCCAAAAAACACCACCCGACGCGTTTGATGATACCCTGATGGGCATAAACACTGATGCCGATTGTGAGGAATGTAAAATAGCCGATACCTACAGCTTTGTGATGAGTGTTGTGATGCCCTACTGGCCGCAACGTTTCAGAAACATTTACCTGCGCGGTTTTATGGAAAAAACCATGCGTATTGAGGCTCCTGCCCACTTAGCAATGAACATTTGCTGGATAAACCCCGAGCAAATGGCAGAATACGAACTACGCTACAAAGAATGGCTGATAGCCCTAAACACCCTGCGCCATAGTGGCAACCCCAACGATGCCACATTGAAAAACAAACTAAAAACTGCATTAACCCACCTTATCGAAATAATAGAAAAGCTACGCACTATATACCCCGAAGGCCGCCTGCACAGCTGCGACGAAAGCGGCTCAGACACCTTTAAGGGGGCAATAGTGTTAAACAATACCATGCTTGGTACCATGTAAACCCATAAAAGAAAAAATGCGTTATGGCCACAATAAATAAATACCCGGTTTTTGAGAATAACCAAGTGCTTACCGCCAATCAGCTAAACGCTGTGCGGGCGTACTTGGACGAACAAACCCGCATTACACGCACCTACCTGATAGGCACGGGCATTGTTTGCGGTTTGGCGGTTACCATGCAAAAGGCGCAAAACAGGATACATATTTCAAAAGGTACGGGGGTAACCTCTGAAGGTTTTTTGATTTCGCTGGGTGATTGTAATCTTGAATACTTTAGGAACTACACCTTACCCGAAGGCACCTCATATCCGCATTTTGTGAAAACCGGCAACCAACTGTACCCCATGTATGAGTTGCTTACAAGCGCCCACAGCACTGAGCCGTTAGTGAAACCCCTTAACCAGTTTCCCGATGCTAATTGGCAAAACTATGTTGTGGTGCTGTATTTAGAGGAGTATGACAAAGACCTTAAATCGTGTTTGGGCAAAAGCTGCGACGAGATTGGTATTGAACGCATTTTTACCGTTCGTAAGCTGCTGATTGCAAAAACCGATGTGCACGACATAAACAATACTACCAACCCCAATATAGCATCTAATACACAAGAACACATCTTCTTAAAACAGTTTGATTTGAAACGCCTGCACATGCTGCGGGCAATGCTTAACTCACAAAATGCTAACGATGCAGGAAGTGTAATTTGGCAATACCTAAGTGTTTCAATGCTGGTTGCTAAAAACATAATGGAAGCCTGCTATGAAGCTTATGATGCGTTTCAGTTATTACTGCAAAAGAGTATACCCGCAAACCCCTTTACTGAACACGACCTTGCCAATTGGGAAACCAAATACCAGGATTTAATTGAAAAATACCTGCATGGCAACTTTGGCGTACAGTATTTCTATGATTTTTTGCACGATTTAACATTGGCCTACAATGAGTTTTGCTGTGCTGCATCGCACTTAAACAACCAATGCATACCAAACGAGAAATCATTCCCCATGCACTTGATACTGGGCGAAATATCTTGTCCGCTTTCACCCTTGCGTCAGCACTTTGTCAGCGCCCCCATCATCAACGAGCAAAAAGAACAAAACGAAAAAGTAAGCACCCTATATAAACGCATCATTGCTATGTTGTATGGGTTTGATGCCGATTTAGAAAACTTAACCAAAGAAAAAGATATACTGATTACACCCTCAAAAGAAAAAAACACCCGTTTAGGACAGAGGGTTATACCGGTATATTACAGCCCCAAAAACGAAACGCCTTACGGCTTTTCGTTAGCTGATGTTTGGGACGAAGAACTTTGCCTGCCCTGCCGTAAATTACCTGCGCATTTAACTGGTTATCATGCACAAGAGCCTATTGCTGCTCAGGATTTTCCTAAAGGTCCCCATGAAACACCATTGTATTACAACATCAACGATTACCCCTTTTTGCGCATTGAAGGCCATATTGGGCAACATGAAAGTGATGCAAGAAAGAAGCTGGATAAAATTGCCCGTATATTTAATCTTGATTTTACAACCATCACCTTATTTGTAGGGTTTGGCGGCACCATCAAAGAAGTACGTTGTGTATTTTCTGACCTTGAAACAGACTATGCCATTTGGCGTAATAAAATGCGTTTTGTACTTACCAACCTGCTTAAAGGCATAAAAACCCTTGAAAACATAAGTGGTATTAGCAAAGCAGTGAAAAAGGAAAGCGACTACTTTGATACACAAAAGAAAGAAGAAGAACTAAGAAAAGAAAGCGCTAACCCCGAAACAAGTGCGGCTGCCCCCGAAGGCGTTTTTAATAACAGCGGTTTTGAAGCCAAAGTAGAGACCCATGCAAAACCTCCGTCAGCAAGTAATAAATGGGCTGATTATGCCAAACGTGCCGTTTCCTTTAAAATTGAAAAAGGCGATGAGCAACCTACCTCAGAAGAAGAGGAGCTAACCAACCGCATATCTCAGATGCGCCAGTGTATAAAAGCGCTTATTGCAGCCATGCCGGGAGACTTGGAAAAATTTGATTTTGAACGCTGGTGCGATGCGTACCGTTGTGCTTTGAACAAATGGGTAGACTTAATGAAACAATTGGCCGGCAAGATAAACGATGAAAACAGCAGCGAATCAACCCGAAACGCATACAGGGCAATGATAGTAGGTATGCACTTTGCCGATGAATTTTTAAACTTCGTACTTATATATCCTTACCTAACCATTGCCACCATAAACGATACAATGGAACGCAGATTGGAGGCTTTGAAAAAAGAATTTAACCTGAGTAATACCCTAAAACTAAACCCCGGACTTGAACATACGGCTGGAGTTTACCGTGGACAAACGTTTGTATTGGTTGCTTTTGCTGAACCTGGCACTGAGGAATACAGACATGAGTTTAAAGAAAATGCATTTAAAAAAGAGGATGCTAAAAAAGAAGGGTTTGGAGCGCAAGGAATTATTGGGGGCGAACCCGACCCCTTTATCTTGAATGTATTTGAATCATATAAAGAACTGCAAGACAAAGGCTATTACGAAGAACTGTCTTCAGACATGGCCGGGCAGGTTTTTGCTGACCTGACCGGAACTGTATGCCAATGTGACCCGTGCAAGGATATAGACGTTGACAACTACAACGTTACCCCTATAGCTTTCCCTGTAACTCGCATAATTATCGAGAAGGAAAATGAGTTCCCTGAGTTGAGAATACAACTGCTAAACAACGCTTATAACCCTGATGAGTATGAACCTTTCTCGTCGCAGGGTGAGTTTGGTAATGTTAGCTTTGAGGAAGAAGAATATTTGCCCGAAGACGATAAGTACAGCAAAATACTGGTGTACACGCCAAATGCAGAAAAAATAAAAGAGGCTAAAAAACTTGTGTTGATAGATACCCTTAACTATGCCTTTATCAATAAAAATACAGGGGAAACCGTAAGTGAATCAACAATCACCATTTTTATAGGAGTTGAAGAGAGAAAAGAAATAAAGTACGGCGCAGTACGCGGCACTATTGATATTGTTACAAACGGTATCACTAGAATACCCTCTGCCACTGAACTTACTTTTAGGGTAGATGGCGTAATTGCCCCTATTGACGGAATTAATACCCGATTGTATCGTCAATTTTATGAAATGCGATTAGCTTCAGGTACCCGCACTATCGAAGTATCAGTAGCAGGCATGGGCGCTCAAAACAGAACCCTATTCATAAGCAGCGATGAAACCAATCCCGCTGAAGCAAACTTTGTTTTCGAGAAATAAGAACCCTGTAAATGGCTGCACAAAACAACCATATCATAAACAAGCAAACCCTCAAAATACAAGTGGGTGATATGGCTGCGGCTACCACAGTAAACCAAGGTCTTCAACAATGGCTTCAGGCTGAGATGCCGCGTGTGCTGAATGACCTGCTTGACGACTATGCCGGTGATGAGACAGTGTATATCGACCGCTTAGAACTATCCCTTGATTTTAAGAACATTAGTGATTTTAATAGCCGTTTTTTAAACGAGTTTAAACAACAACTGCAAAAGCAACTGGCAAGGCAAACCACAACCGCAAGCAGCCCTTTATCTAACACCGTATTACCAGTACAAAAGGCCAATGCAGGCAAAAGCAGTTGGGAAACCCTGCTGTTTTATTTGCAAAACGGCACCTTCCCGTGGTGGTTTAACGATGAAAACCACACAAGGTTGTTGCAAGATGTGTTTGACCAATGGGAGAATACCGCACAACAAAAAAGTGACGCGGCTAAACAGGTAAAACAATTACTGTTACAGCCCTTATATTTTCAGCGGTTTGTGGAGCTAACACCTCAAAACAGCTTTAAAAGGCTTGTCACAATTCTTGGCCGTGAAGATGCTACACAGGTATTACAGTTGGTGAATAAGTTGGTTACTACCGGCATAGCAAAAAATGTATATTGGTGTATAAGTTGGGTGTGTTTCCCGCTGTGGGTTACTCACACAAAAAACCAACCTCAAACCTTAGAAACAATTACATCTGCTATGTCGTATTGGTTACAACAAACCCAACACCATCGCCCCATTGTACAGCAAAATGCTATTACGTTTTTGCAGCAAGAAACCGTTACCTCAACCAATGCAAAAACATCAGGCACAAGTGCTTTAATACTAAAAACGGCTGCCTATTCGCTACTTCGTACCATAACAGCCCAACAAGCTGCGAATGACGGAGAGTCAAAAGATGGCAGCAATAATAATGGCTCCACTAAAAAAGGCTCATCAGCCAAAAAGACTGCAGCTAAAACACCCTCCACTAAAGTGGATAAAGTAAGTGCAGATGCAAAACCGGATAACAAGACTTTTACCGAAGGCATAAGAGTTCAGAACTCGGGCTTGGTACTGATATGGCCCTACTTGGGCAGGTTGTTTGACACGACAGGTTACCTTACTGACGGTGCATTTACGTATGTTGCAGCACAACACAAAGCGGTTTTGTTGCTGCACTACCTTGTATATAAACAACTGCCCGAAGATGAAAGCCCACTGGTGCTTGCCAAAATACTTTGCGGAATGCACCCTGCTGAAACTTTATCAGTAAAGGGCGAGATTGACGAAAAGTGGGATGAAATTAGAACTGAACTGTGGAATGCCGTAAGAAATAATTGGGATAAACTAAAAAACACATCAATAGAGGGGTTGATTGAATCTTTTGTGATAAGAGAAGGGATACTGAAAAGTGCCCCGGCCACCTGGCAACTTACTGTTGAAAGAAAAACAATTGATGTTTTAATGAGTTCGCTACCTTGGCCTATATCTGTAATTAAACTAAAATGGAGCAAAGAATTACTGACAGTAGCATGGTAGAAACCACCCCCGCAGGTACAATTGCCTCCACAATAGCCAATGAATTGCGTTGGCTATCAGCGGTATTGGACGCACGCGCACGTTTAAACTTTGGAAGCGATGCGGGAGACATTACCAACATTTATGAGGTAGAGCCACCCAAATTAAGTGGAGACAATGGGTCGCCATATTCACGCTATGTCAATGATTTTGAATTGGGATTTAGCGAACGACTTTTGTTGGCGTTGGCAATGGCTCCCCACATAAGCCCTGAAATACTGGATGTTTTCTTGATTACCAACCAAAACACAGGGCAGGTGTTTTCAGAGTTCGGCGGAAAAAAAGGCAAAACCGCCAACGGCTTTTTGCCCACCTTTGAAACCTTCTTATTCATTATCGCAGGACAAGATGCTGAATCGAGGTTTACTTATGTAAAACACTTTGGACCGTCGCACTTTTTTTGGACAAACAATGTATTAGAAAGCGAAAGCATTGACCCTTGCGAGCCTTATACGTCCTTCCCTATCACCATTACTCATAACTATTTAGAGTATTTTACTTTAGGCACTAAAAGCAAACCTCGCTACGGAGTTGATTTTCCTGCCAAGCTACTTAATACCCCTTTAGAATGGGATGATTTGGTGCTTGAACAAGATACCATGGAAGGGGTTGAGTACATACAAACATGGGTGCAACACAACCACACTCTTGTTGAAGACTGGGGTATGAATAAACACTTGCGTCCCGGTTTCAGAGCCTTGTTTTACGGCCCGCCTGGTACAGGAAAAACCCTTACAGCTTCTGTTTTGGGTAAACAGGCAGGACTGGACGTTTACAGGATTGACTTATCAAAAATTATCTCAAAATACATTGGTGAAACGGCTAAGAACTTAGCGCGTATTTTTGATGAAGCCGAGAAAAATCAATGGATTTTATTTTTTGACGAAGCAGATTCGCTGTTTGGCAAACGTACCCAAATAAATGACTCGCACGACCGATACGCCAATCAAGAGATTTCGTTTTTGTTGCAACGGCTTGAAGATTATGCAGGATTAACCATTTTGGCCACCAACCTGCGCAGCAATATCGACGAAGCCTTTGCCCGTCGCTTTCAAAGCATTATCCACTTCCCTATTCCCGATTCGGAACACCGCTATAAACTTTGGAAACAAGGCTTTTCAGACATTGTTACATTTGATGAAAACGTTGATTTTAAGCAAATAGCCTCAAAATACGAGATGAGCGGCGGTGTAATAATGAACGTAATTCAGTACGCTTCATTAATGGCACTGAGACGCGGAGGCTCCATCATTCGCAACGCAGATATTTTAAACGGAATTAAGTTAGAATATAAAAAATACGGACGTACTATGTAGCAAACACCTTCCTCTATCATGTCAGTCGCATTAGCATATAGCCCCAAGCCCGAAAAGCCTTCAACCCGTTTGCAGGCAAAACTTCGTGTGGGCGGTGTAAACGACCGCGAAGAAAAAGAAGCGGACGCCGTTGCCGATAAGGTGATGCGGATGCCCATGTGCGGCAACCCCAAGGCAAGCACCATCAGCATGATGCCTGCCATCAGCCGCAAATGCACTGATTGTGAAAAAGAAGAAAAAGTTAGCAGGAAAGAACAAGAAGAGGAAGTACATCGCAAAGAGGAAGAGAAAGAACCCATACAGCGCAAAGCATCAGTCGCTACCAAAGATGAGCAACCCGGCACCGAAGAGCTGAAAATACAAACCAAAGGTGCAGCCTTACCCAACGGAGGTTTTGTCTCTTCAAAACTATCGTCATCCATCCAAAGTACAAGGGGCGGAGGCTCACCCCTACCGCGCAGTATTAGCAGTGAAATGGGCTCAAAAATCGGAGCCGATTTCAGTAATGTAAAAGTGCATACCGGCTCTTATGCTCAAAACTTTAACAAAGGTTTAGGCGCAAGAGCATTTACGGTAGGTAAAGACATCTATTTCAATTCAGGCGAGTATAACCCGCATTCAAACAACGGAAAATCGTTGCTGGCGCATGAGTTGACGCACACGGTGCAGCAAGGAGCTGTGGCCCGAAGGGAAACTATTAACGCTGCACCCGTAACACAGGAAAAAGAGCCTGTGGTGCAACGCGGTGTAGGCGATTGGCTTGCCGACCAAGCATGGAGCATTGCCGAGAGTGTTGCCTCGCCTGAGTTTGTGCAAATGCTGCGCGAAATAAACGACAAGGGCATTTTTGGCTTTTTGCGTGAAAAACTTACGGGTGCGCTCAGCAGTATATTTAATACATTCCCCAATGTGGGCGAAGCGGTAACCTTTTTACGCACCGCATTTATCACCATGTACCAAGCGGTACAACCTATTATAACAGCACTTGCCAATGGTGATTGCGCCCCCTTGTTTGCAGCCCTTAACCAACTGAAAACCTACCTAACCACGCTGGCCACTACTGCGTGGGATAAACTGGTAGAGTTTGTACGCCCTATTGGCGACTTTTTCAGTGGTTTGTGGGCTTCGTACGGTGCGCCAGTCATGGATTGGCTGCGAAATACGGCGGGCGAAGTTTGGACATGGTTGCAAAACCTTGGTACACGAATATGGAATTGGACACAGCCTATACGTGATTACGGAGCCGCTGCTTGGAACTGGGTGAAAGAGAAACTGGGCATTGGTAACAACGAGGCCGGAGAAGCTAATGAAAACGGAGTTGTACAATGGCTGGGCAATAAGGTAGGCGAAGTATGGACAGGTATAAAAGATACCCTGCGCCCTGTAATTGAGCCGGTGCAGCAAGTGGCGCAAAAGGTACTGGATATTTTACCCCTTAGGGCCATCACCAACCTTAGCGAAACCATACAAGGGTGGATGGCTAATGTAAACAGCATGGCTACCGCCATGGGTGATAACGGTGCCGAAGTAGCCGCCCAACAAGCTACCCTCAGGGATACTATACTGCCTGCGGTAATACAAACCGTAGATACCTTTAAAACAAGACTTAACGAGGCAGGTGCTTGGCTATCAGAAACAGTGGGCGGATTTGCTACCCGTATCGTTTCGTTTATAGATGGGCTTAGTTCTAATACCTGGTTGAGTTTTGCTTCATCGTTGCTGAGTTGGTTGAGAGACTCTGTAAACAACCTCTCCGATTGGGTACAAAATACGGTTATCAACCTGTTTGACAGTATAGGCAGAGGCTTGCAATACTTGGTAAGCTTTATCCAGCCCATACTAAATATGTTGCAACGGTTGGTAGATACCGTCACCAACCTGATGGGCCGTTTGGGCGACTTTATTTTAGGGCCTTTAAGGTTGATACCCGAATGTATCCTTAACCCAATAAAAACATTTATTATCGAACAAATACTGGCACGCATACCGCTATTCCAGCAATTACTGCAAGTGCGTGAAGCATGGACAAGGTTGCAAACTGTGGCCATGACCATTTTGTATCAAGTATTTGTGGATGGAAATATTGCAGGGGCTATATGGACGTTCTTCCGTGAAATGTGCAGCATTTTGGGCATCCCGCCTGATTTGATTGTGGATTTACTACGCAATGCCTCACAAGCCATTATGGATATTTTGCGCAACCCTGTGCAATTCTTCCTCAACCTGTTAGAAGGCTTGAAAAAAGGCTTTATCCGTTTCTTTGATAATATCCTTACGCACCTTGTCGGGGGCGTGGCTGATTGGCTGTTCGGTCAGATGGAAGGCATGGGCATCACCCGTCCTACTGATTTAAGCTTCTCGTCCATTTTCACTTTTATACTTCAGATACTAGGCTTAAGTGTCGACCATATTTTTGAGCTGCTTGCCCGCCGCATAGGCCCTGAACGCGCTGCCCAATTGCGCCGTGCATTGGAAGTAGCCACAGGAGTTTGGCAGTTTATACGCGATGTGGTAGAACGTGGCCCTGCCGCAATCTGGGAACGTATCAGCCAGTTCTTAGATAATCTTTGGAGCGGAGTGATTGATGCAGTGGTAAACTTTATCAGTACCCGTATCATTGCCCGCGCTACCCAATGGCTGCTGAGCTTGCTTGACATTACAGGTATAATGCCTGTTATCAATAGTATCATCGCTATTTATAATGCCATACAAAGCTTTGTTGAGTACTTTGTGCCCATGCTCCGTATTGTAAACAGCTATTTCCAAATGCTGGGCAATATTGCACAAGGCAACTTAGGCCCTGCTGCTGAGTTCTTAGAAGGTCTTTTAGCCCGAAGCATCCCTATTATCATCGGTTTCCTTGCTAATCAGTTCGGCTTTAACCGCATAGGCGAACACATCCGCGGAGCTATAACTAACGTACGTGAACGGATAGATAATGCGATATTACGAATTATTGACGGAGCCATACGGGCAGGAAGCGCCATCTTGAACGGGCTGAGAAGAGGGGTTGCAGCAGTAAGAGATTGGTGGAGGGCAAGAAAAGAGTTTAGAGAAGGTGGGGAACCGCATTCATTGTACTTCCAAGGTTCGGGACCGGGCGCACAACTTATATTGGCCAGTGAACCTCAGCATATTGGCGGATGGATAACAAGACGGCAAAACGAACTTCAAACTGCAGGACAATTAGACGATGCCAAACGTGCTGCTTTGCGAACAATGAGAACATTATCTGAAGAGATGCGTGCCATTACTAACAGAGCAAGCACCGACCCTAATCCAAGAACTGCGGAACAAATAATGAACGACATGGCGGCTCAGATTGTAATTATTGGCGTTTCAGCCTCAGCAGCTACACATCCGGTACCCCGCATGGCATTCTCTGCCGGGTTCAATGATACCCCTGCACGGAGCAACAGGAATGTCAGGTTTTTATATAGAGATCGCAATAATCATGACGATGGCAGTAGACCAAATTCAAGTCGCAACCTTGTTAAAGCATTTAAGAAACTAGAACCTTTAGGACTTGCAACAGGTAGCAGTAGATGGATTCGTGCCCACTTATTAAATGACAATTTAGGTGGAAAAGCTACTGATTCTAACCTAGTACCCTTACCAGGTGGTGAGAATACTCGAATGGAGTCTTCTTTTGAAAGCGGTATGAAGGACGCTTATGATGAAAGAATATCAGCCTCAGATCCTCGTCCGAAGAATGTTTTGTGGGAGGACATTACCATTACTCCTGACACGGATCCTGACTTTGTGAGTAGCTTTACTGTTACTTGGGGTTATATGAATTGGGATGCAACTGCAAATAGATGGATTAAGAACACATCCCCTCAGGGGAATTTTACTCCATCAATCAATATAGGGTTACCTGCTACTGTTGGCCCTGGATCTTTGTCTATTAGCGGATTAAGGAGTGGTACCATTTCTGATTCACAAGTCACAGCATACTCAATACAATCAACATTATATCGAAACTTGGTACAAGCCATATTGACAGCACCATCAGGAACTGCACTGGGTAACTTTATACAACTGCAAGCATTTATAAATACAAATTGGGCAACCGATACTCGAAGAAAAAATAATTATCTAAGAAATGCTCAAAGTGCCGAAACAGCAGGCCGAATTGTTTATTAACCAACGAATCCTGCCATTGATTCCCAAGTCGTGTTTTGTTTGATATGGCTCACCCATTTGGGGTCAGTAACTGTTAATTCAAATTCTGCATAAGGCACTTTATCCAAATCTTTCCAAAATTTCTGGTATTGGCTGTCTTCCAATGCAAATACACTTTCATCTACGGGGTAGTTTTTTGCATCAATCAACCATACATCCTCCACGTACAAATGTGCATTATTAATAACCCACTCCGCATCTGTCAAGTCGTTACGGTTTAAACTAAGAATTTCACCTGTATTCTTTTCTTTTGCAGCGTCGTACAATGCTTGCAAAAAATAATAGGGTTGCTCTATAAATGTATCAAGTTCAGGGTCAATTATCCAAACTCCCAATTGTAATTTATTTTCAGTCTTAGTAAGACATTTAAGTTTTATTGAAGCCATATTATTACTATTTAACCTTCCTTCTAAAATTCAAAGTATTATCGTTACGGATGTAGGATGAAAAGGCACTGTACACAAAGAAAGTACCCAGCCATAAACCCCAAGCAGTCCAACCGCTAATGCCTAAATACACATCCAAATTCCATGTGGCAATAAACAACAGTATAAAAATGGGCAGGCTGTAAAACCAACTCACGCGGGGTTGTATTCCACGTCCGCCTTGCAGCTTCACCATATTGTGCCTAGTTTGGGGTAATTGCGGATAGCTTTCTTCCAACTTCAATCCCTCGGTAAACGCAGCATCCAACAAGCGGTGGTAAAGTCCTATATCAATATTCCAAAGGGTTACCATTCCCACAGAACCCGCATAGCCGAGTAACGCTATCAAAAGTTCCTGCGGATAGGGCAAACTGTTGGCATTAGTGAGTACAAAGCCGGCACCGCTAAAGGTAGCCAGCAGCCACCCCGATGCAAACTTCCTATACTCAGTACATAGCGTATTGAAGTGCTTTTCTTGGTCGGTTAGCGTACTATTTGTGGCAATAATTTCCTGCCATTCAGCATTTTCCATACAATCAAAAGATATAAAGTGTACTAACTTATAATTTAGGCAATACTACCTTACGGGTAGATTCTAACTTGCCATCCAAATACAACACAATTTTATATTCGCCCGCTGGCAATTCTGCATTACTCAACACAATTACATACGAGTGGTAACCTATTGTCATTTGTTCATCTTTTAGCACCTGCCTCACCACCTTTCCTTTCTTGTCATACACCGTCAACGTTGCCTTCTGCACTTTTGATGAACCCCACTCGACCGTCTCACTCATTTTAGTTACCAGCTTCCCGTCTTTATACTCAGGCAAAGGTTGTCCGGTAGCTTTGCAAACGTAGCGTTGCAACAAGCCTCTTTTAGCAGTATCAGGGCTATTCACAAAACTCACATCTAAATTATCACTAATACCCCAAACCGCATACTGCCCCGTAGTATCAAAATACTTCTTCTCATTAATCAGTTGCGCTATGCCCATCAAATAACCTGTGCTCAAGCCTCCAACACTAAAACTCTTATCTTTAGTGGGCGGAGCATCAAACATTTGCATACACATGGCGTTTATATACTCTTTTATTTGCCCGCGAGCTTTCATTAAAAAGCTACGGTTTTCAGTCACAATCATGGTTTGCACGGTACTATCTGCAGGCACTAATTGCTGCCCAACCTCCAGCTTCACAGTAAACACTGTATTGGTATTGTTTATCAGCTTTAGCAGCATACACTTCCCATAAGTATTCCCGCTATTGGGTTGCACCACATCGGCACCCTTAATCTCAGCTTTCACCATCTTTTTTGCAATTGCATCGGTAAGCGTATAAGTTGCTGTATCGGCAGAAAAACAAGCCGTAACTGAAATAAAACAAAACAGTAGCGTGTAAATGTGTTTCATGTATATCAATTGCTGTGGAAAACAAATATACTGTGAAACCTCTTAAAAAAGATGCTATGCTGATTAGCAGAAAGTGGCTTTTATGCTAAGATTATTTCAACTGCAACGAGACCTTACTCACTGACGAGTTGAATTGAAACTTGGCATCATCAAATGAAGGCGGGCCAAACGTGCCACGGGCATTGTTAGAGAAACCGTACACCTCTGTAGGCACACCAAACAGACCTTTATCTAACAACCCGTTACTATTTTTATCGTGATAGGCTGATATTGCATACGTACCGTGGGGTAAATCAGGCACTTCAACAATTACAGTGCTGCCGTTTACCGATACAACTTTACCCATGTACACGGTATTTTTTTCAGTAAATCCGTCGGCTTTATTGTATATACCAATCTGTATATCACCGCGAACTTCTTTTACTCCGCTCACTTCAATAATCAACTTACCCTTTTTTTCATTGGCAGGTATCATGCTAAGCAAACCTATTAATATGTTTATAAACATAGTATCATGAAAACCTTTCAAATCTTAAAAATGTTTTTCTTAAACAGAAATTATTTGAACTTATTGTGTAAAATTGCTTTGAATTGGCAAAGAGAAATCTAACATACCCCACTGAACAATTGCTTGTTGAAGCAATGCGACTTGGTAAACAAGATGCATATTCGCAACTTTATGACCAATATAGCAATACTTTATACGGTGTTGTATGTAAGGTGATAAAAAATGATGAGTTTGCAGCTGACGTGCTACAAGACAGTTTTGTAAAAGTTTGGAAAAACATAAACGGATACAACCCTCAAAAATCCTCACTGTTTACATGGCTGCTAAACATTACCCGCAATACTGCCATCGACTTTATACGCTCAAAAAATTATAGGGCGGGGCAGGAAAACCAAAGCCTTGATGATTCCGTAAGTATTCTTGAAAATAAAGGAGCTGACTCTATTAATATCAATACCATAGGTGTAAAAGCAAAAGCCCTTGCTATTGATGAAAAGTACAGCATTTTAATTGAAAAACTTTATTTTGAAGGGTACACACAAGAGGAAGTATCAAAAGAGCTTGGCATACCGCTTGGTACAGTAAAAACGCGTGTGCGTGCCGCAATGATTGAATTAAAACGGATTTTAAATTTTTTACTGCTGTGGACATTACTGAAATCATAAATAGCGGATTACTGGAATTATACGTACTGGGCCTTACCAATACAGAAGAAACCAAGCAGGTGGATGAGTGGCGAGCTCAGTTTGCTGAAGTGAACGCTGAAATAGCCACCATTGAAGGGATTGTGCAAAGCTACGTTCAGCAGTATGATACAACACCTCCTGCTGATTTAAAAGAAAAAATACTTGCCCGCCTATCCGAAGAAAAAGGAATAAATATACCACGCAGAGCAACCCTGCAAACCCGTTGGGTACAATATGGTATGGTGGCTTCGGTAGCTTTACTTATTGGCAGTGTGGTGCTTAATGTGGTTTATTATGGCCGCTGGCAGGACAGCCAAAAACAATTGGCAAGACTTGAAAGTGAAAAGCAAGAACTATTTGCCCAAAATCAAACTCAACGCACGGCTCTTAGTTCTGCTGAAGGTGAGCTGGGAATTTTGAAAAGCCCTACCCTTAAAATGGTAACACTGGCCAGTGTAAAACCCAATGTGCCTGCACAGGTAACGGTGTATTGGGATACAGCTAAAAACAATGTGTTTGTAAACATAAACAACCTACCCCCCGCCCCTGCTGATAAGCAATACCAGTTATGGGCACTGGTGGATGGTGTACCCGTGGATGCCGGTGTGATGGAAGTGGATATAACTAACCTGCAACAACTGAAACAAATAAATAAAGCACAGGCTTTTGCCATAACGCTTGAAAAACGCGGTGGTGCTGTGAGCCCCACACTTGAAGAAATGATTGTACTGGGAACGGTTAAAGCATAAAAGCTTGTTATAACAAGCCTCATTCCAACAACAAAGGGCGGGACAATTAAGTATTGTTCCGCTTTTTTAATTTATACAGATGTATTTATGCGGTGCAATCAAAATTATGTAAATGAAACACCGCAAGCCCGTAAAATCTATATATTCGCATTTTAGATATTGACGGATGACATTACAAATAGCCGACAGGGTTAATTCATTTGCCGAATCGCAAACGCTGGGCATGGCCAAACTTGGCCGCGAGTTGGCCTCCAAAGGCCATAAGGTAATTAACCTTAGTTTGGGTGAGCCTGATTTTGATACTCCCCAACACATTAAAGAAGCTGCAATACAAGCCATTCACGATAATTATACACACTACACCCCGGTGGCAGGTTTTCTCGACCTCCGTGAGGCGGTGTGTTCCAAGTTCAGCCGCGAGAATAATTTAACCTTTACCCCCGACCAAGTAGTTGTTTCTACCGGGGCTAAACAATCGCTGATGAACGTGGTGCTGTCTATCGTTAATCCCGGCGACGAAGTAGTAATCCCCGCCCCTTTTTGGGTGAGTTATGCATCAATGGTTGAGTTTGCGGGTGGTAAACCCGTTTTGATTTATGCCGGCATTGAGCAGGATTTTAAGGTAACAGCTGAGCAAATTGAAGCCCACATTACCCCAAAAACAAAATTGATGATGTTTTCATCGCCCTGCAATCCAAGCGGTAGTGTATATAACCGTGCTGAGATGGAAGCCATTGCTGCCATGCTGGATAAATATCCGCAGGTATATGTGGTAAGCGATGAAATTTACGAACACATAAACTACGTTGGCAAACACGAAAGCCTTGCAAGTTTTGAGAACCTACGTGAACGTTCTATTGTTGTTAACGGCGTATCAAAAGCGTATGCAATGACAGGCTGGCGTATTGGCTACATTGGAGCACCAAAACCCATTGCAGCCGCTTGCGAAAAATTACAAGGCCAGTTCACATCGGGCACCAATTCAATAGCGCAACGCGCGGCAATCGCTGCTCTTTCGCAATCTATTGAGCCTACCCTACAAATGTGTAACACATTTCACCAACGTAGAAATTTGGTGCTTGAGTTAATGAAAAACATATCTGGCTTTAAGTGCAATGTACCCGATGGTGCTTTTTATGTTTTCCCTGAAGTGAGTGATTATTTCGGCAAAAAGTATGAAAACACTACTATACAAACGGCTACAGACTTAAGTATGTTTATACTTGAGCACGCACACGTGACCACTGTTACAGGCGAAGCATTCGGCTGTAATAATAATCTTCGCCTTTCATACGCGGCAGGCGAAGCTGATTTGAAAGAAGCTTTTACCAAAATTGAACAAGCACTGGCCAAATTGAAATGAGTGTTGATTTTAACCGCCTGTTTGAAGATTTTAACCGCCTAAAAGTTCTGATTGTAGGCGATGTGATGATTGATGCCTACATAGTAGGTAAAGTAGAGCGTATTTCGCCCGAGGCTCCTGTGCCCGTAGTATCGGTAACGGGAAAAGAACAACGTTTGGGCGGTGCAGCCAATGTAGCACTAAATGTAAAAGCATTGGGTGCACAACCTTATATATGCTCGGTAATTGGTGATGATGAAGGCGGATTTGAGATAAAAAAACTGTTTACCCAAGCCGGAATCAACCATAACGGGCTGGTAGCATCACCCAGCAGACCTACCACAGTTAAAACCCGCATTATTGGTAATAATGCTCAAATGCTGCGCATTGATGAGGAAATAACCACTCCTGTTACCACAAATGAAGGCAAGCAACTGGTTGCTGCTATTGGTGAGTTATTGCCGCAAATGGACGTTGTAATTTTTGAGGATTACGATAAGGGTGTTCTTACGGCTGAAAACATCAAAGAAATTATTGCCTTAGCTCAACAGCATAATATTCCTACCATTGTTGACCCTAAAAAGGTAAACTTTGCCCATTATAAACAGGCTACATTGTTCAAACCCAACTTAAAAGAAATAAAAGAGGGGCTAAAAACCGATGAAAACCTGAAAGACCTTGCGAAGTTAAAAGAGGCCATCGCCCAACTGAAACAGCTATTAAACAACCCTATGGTAATGGTTACCCTTAGTGAATTAGGCGTAATGATAACCGACCATACCGACTACCTCCACATACCTGCCCATGTACGCAATATTGCCGATGTGAGCGGTGCTGGCGATACTGTAGTGAGTGTGGCTGCGCTTTGCTTAGCATTGGGAGCTGATATGAAAACTACTGCTTTTTTATCGAACATTGCAGGAGGATTGGTGTGCGAAAAAGTGGGAGTAGTTCCTATAGAAAAAGACCTTTTACTGCACGAAGCCATCCGACTTTATAATTAAGTTTTACCACCATGGTAAAAGATACCGTTAAACATTTCATTTTCGAAAACCGCAGATTAATTCAAAATATATTGCGGGTGTTATTGGTATTGGTTTCGATATTGGTGGTAGGCACTACTGTGTACTATCACGGTTTCCCTCACCTGCAAGAAACACGGGACTTTTTACTCACGGTAAACAAACTGTTTTTCTTAGTATTCATACTTAACTACACGGTAAAGGTAATTATTGCACAGCAGCCAAAGGCTTTTTTGCGGCAAACGTGGCTCGAAGCATTTTTGCTGATGCTGGTTATTTATGACGGTATCAGCTATTATGTGTTTGAGTTCCCCATCATCAATGCGCTTTTTTCATACTTACGCATCGACCCGATGAGTACCAAGTACGCCTTCTTTATCCAGTTTTTTCTGATACTGCTGGTAATCATAGAGTTTATTAAATCTACCCGCGATTTTGGTAAAATACCCCTAAAACCGGGTGCTTTGTTTGTTTGGTCGTTTGTAGTACTTATTTTGGGTGGTGCAGGGCTTTTGTGCCTCCCTTCCATTAACACCACCGGCACCAGCATGCGCTTTATAGACGCGCTGTTCACCTCGGCCAGTGCTTCTTGTGTAACGGGTTTAACTGTAGCAGATACCGCTACCTATTTTAACTTTAAGGGTCAGATACTTATTCTGATGCTGATACAATTAGGCGGCTTGGGTATTATCACTTTTGCCACCTACTTTGCTACGTTCTATAAAAAAGGGGTGGGTATTAAGCACCAATATGCTTTGCAGCAAATGCTTGATACCGACTCATTGATAGGCTCTTACGGCTTAATACGCAAGATATTTGTTTATACCATCGCCATTGAAGCCATATCGGCAACCTGCCTGTATATGCTTTGGAACAATTATCCTTTTGCGTCCAGTGGCGATAAAGTTTTTTCATCCATTTTCCACGCGATTTCAGCATTTTGTAATGCCGGTTTTTCGTTATTCACCAACAACTTATACGAACCGGGCGTCAGCGATAAATACATTTTACACTTGGTAGTTGCTGCCACCGTTTTCTTTGGTTCATTAGGTTTCCCCGCCATGCGAGATATGTTTGAAGTGGATAACCTTCGCAAACGCCTTAAAATGCCTTGGAAAAAGTGGAAGCTAAGTACCCAAATAGCTTTTTATACCAGTATTGCATTGGTTGTTTTTGGTGCTATTTGCTTTTACTTTTTAGAGAAGAACAATGCAATAAAGGGCATGGAGCTTTTCCCTGCAATGGTAGCATCGGTATTTCAATCCACCATCACGCGTACCGCGGGCTTTAATACGGTTGATATGAGTATTTTAGGCACTCCCATTCTAATAATATTTATCTTCTTAATGTTTGTGGGTGCTTCATCAGGCTCTACAGGTGGTGGTATAAAAACCAGTACGTTTGTAGTGATTTTTGCTTCGATGTGGGCTACCATACGCGGCAAAAAGATGATTACACTGGGCAGACGCACTATTTCGCACGATCTGATTTATAAGGCATTTGCCATTTTTGTGTTTTCGGCTACGTATGTGTTTGTTTGTACATTTATACTAAGCATTACAGAACCCGGCATACCTATTATACGTTTACTGTTTGAAGAAGTATCAGCATTTGCAACTGTGGGACTAAGTACCGGCATTACTGCATCACTATCCGATGCAAGTAAAATGGTGTTGATTATCAGCATGTTTGTGGGCCGTGTAGGGATACTAACACTTGCTTTTGCATTAAGTAAAGAAGTAGAAACCAACGCCTTTAAATATCCCAACTCACATATTATGATTGGCTAATCCCTGCTTTATTGCAGGCAACGCTTATTGAAACTCACCATCAACAGGTCGGTAGTTTTCCTGTCTGGTCATGTGTTCGGTTACCAATTCACCTTGCGCATTTTGCTCTTTCAGGCTCCATTTATCAGTAACTGTGGTTTCAAGCCATACCTTCCCCGACTTTCGAAAAACCTGTATGTTCAACCCATAACTATCTCTAAAGGCAAATTCCAAATCGGCTACAGCCATCATGGGGTCAATTTCAAGCAACCCGCTATTATGAACACTCCTGCATTCCCCCAATGTTTTATTATCTGCTGTTATCTGCATTTTTGGCGAGCCTTCGCCCGCATGGTGGGGCTTGCTAAAAAACTCTAACTTAAGGTATGGAAATAGCAGATTAAACTCTTCTTTAATATGTTGTATCCTCGTAGTGTCGTTAATATTAATTACCATCTTCGTATTCGTTAGCTCCTTCATTTCCTTAATAAATAAGGTATTCGCTACCCAATTGTTGGGCTACAATACAAAGTTATAATGGCTTTAACGGCCTAACTATGATAAAAGTCAGCCGCGGCAGTTGAGAATTATCAATCTTTTGAAGTGATGGGATTAGTTCTTCAATGCAGCCAGCTTCTCTAAATTCAAAATATCAATTTTACCGGCTTTGATTGCTATCAGGTTTTCATCCTTAAAGTCACTAAGGGTTCGTATGGCGGTTTCTTGTGATGTGCCCACAATACCGGCCAAATCTTCACGCGACAGGTTGATACTGAAGCTTGCCTCGTTATTGGTGTTGTAGCGATGATAAATTGCTACCAAAGCCTCAGCCACACGTTTACGTACTGAGTTGTAGGCCAGTTTAAGCAAACGGTCTTCTTTTTCTTGTAAACTACCCGACAGCATTTTAATAAACTTACGCGCCACTCCGCTGTTGTTGGTAAGCAACGAAAAGAAATCATCTTTTGGAATGAGGAATATTTCAGCATCTTCTAACGCCGCAGCAGTATCAGCATATTTGCTATCTTCAAGTAAAGGCAGGTACCCAAAAAAATCCCCGGCACCAAACAGCCCTGTTATAAATTCCTTGCCATCATCGTTGGTACGGTATGTTTTCACCTTCCCCGAGTTGATGAAGTAAATGCCTTTGGGGTAATTATCCTCGTTATAAATTACTTCTTTCTTCTTGCAACGACGCAGCTCCTTATTTTCCGACAATTTTTTTAAATCTTCAAACTCACGAGCAGTTGAAAAGAAATCCGTAAGACCGTCGATATTTTTGGTAAACTCTTTTTTAAGCAACTCGCTTTTTTTCAACCGGCTTTCAACGGCACTTAATAACTCTATATCGTCAAACGGTTTGGTAAGGTAATCATCGGCTCCCATTTCCATTCCTTTTCTAAAATCGCTGCGCTCTGCCTTAGCTGTCAAAAATATAAACGGAATGCTTGCTGTTTCTTCGTTTTTAGATAGCAGATGTAATACCCCGTACCCATCTAAAACAGGCATCATAATATCACATATTATTAAGTCTGGTTTTTCTTTATGCACTAACTCAATCCCTTCTTTCCCGTTTACTGCCACAATAGCATTATACCCCGCCAACTCTAATATTTCGGCAGTGTTTTCACGTATCAGTTCATTATCCTCAATTAATAGTATTTTCTTGCTCATAACTGTTGTGATTAGGGAATTTTATTGTAAAAGTAGTGCCTTTGTTCAGTTCACTGTCTACTTTTATTGTACCGTTCAACATTTCAACATATTTTAATACAATATTTAACCCAAGGCCCGTGCCTTGTATGTTGGTAACGTTGTGTCCTCTAAAAAATCTCTCAAAAAGGTGCGCTTGGTCTTCGGCTGATATCCCAATTCCTTCGTCCTTTATGGTAAGTGTTAAGCCTTCCTCATCAGCTAAGGACATAACATGAATTACCGCCCCTTCAGGCGAAAACTTAATAGCATTAGAAACAAGGTTGAAAAGAATGTGGCGCTTGATTTTTTTATCAATTTGCAATTCTTCTACCCCTGTATGTACGTATGCAATTTTCTGATTCGCTTTGGCTAATGCCTGCAAATCATTCACAATATCAATGGCAAACTCTTTAAAGTTAACCGTCTCAGGGTTTGCTACTACTTTACCTTCTTCCAATTTGCTGATAGAAAGCATATCGTTCAAAATATCCGTGAGACTATTTACTGATTCTTTGATACGAGCAATGTGTTTCACCTGCTTCTCAGGCTCATTCAGTTCACCATATTTACGTACCAGCGAAAGTGAAGACAATATGCCTGCCAACGGGGTGCGAAATTCGTGCGATACCAGTGACACAAACCTCGATTTAAGGTCGTTCAGTTTCTTTTCGTTTTGTAATGCCTCGTGTAACTCCTCTTTAGTTTTCTCCAACTCACTAATGGCTTCACGCAAAATCATGGTGCGATCCTCCACCTGTTTCTCTAACTCAATAGAGTAGTTTTTAAGTTTATCCTCGGCAATCTTACGCAGGGTAATATCCACAATAAATGCAATCACAAAAGTTTCACCGCCCGATGTAAAAGGGCTTAAACTTATTTCTAACGGAAACTCTGTATTATCTTTACGTTTACCCTTCAAATCAAGCCCAATGCCCATTGAGCGGGGGTGGGGGCCGCCGTAGTACTTTTCCCTATTGGCAACATGTGCGCCCCTATGCTTCATGGGTACCAACATTTCAACCTGTTTGCCTATTAGCTCACCCTTTTCGTAGCCAAAAAGTCGCTCAGTGGCCGGATTTACCCTAATGATATCTCCAACACTGTTAGTAACCAATATACCTTCTGTGGCGTATTCAAACAGGGCTTCTAACCCTTCGGCATTATTCATTTTTTCAATATGGTAGGATGTACGCCCAAACATACGGTTTTTCAGAAAATTTTAATCCGCAAAATTCACCCCGTGCTGCCACAAGAAATATGATGGAAATCAGGAAAAGGAAGTATTTATTAAGAAAAGAAGGCTTAGTGAGGCTTTTCGCAACACTCCATTTCGTTGTTAGTGTTAATTTTAGGGCTTAAATAGGGCACACCTAAATTCATCCCCCTGATGATAAACAAAACTGCCACCACCGCAACAAAATAGGGAATGGTTTTTAAGATCGTAGTGCGTACGCCTTGCGTTACCCACCTTGAGGTAAATGATACTGCCAGCATCATAGGTAATGTGCCCAAACCAAACAATGCCATAAATGCAGCCCCTTGCAATGGGTGGGTTGTGGTTGCTGCCCCTGCAAGTGCCAAATATACCAACCCGCAAGGCAGTAGTCCGTTTATCATACCCACCGTAAATTGAGCTGTTAAACCGGGTTTGGTAATAAACTGCGAAAACATTTTTTGTATGCGCAAGCTGTAAGCACTTACTTTATTATTTGAGTTGGATAAGCGGATGCCTGCAATTTTTATAACGGCGTATAGCAACAGCAACACACCGGTAATAATGGAGATGTATTGTTGTATGCCGGCTAATTGCAAGCCTTGCCCAAAGGCTCCTATCAGCAAGCCAATAGTGGCATAGGTGAAAATACGACCGCTATTGTACACCAGCCTGCCCGCAATAAACTGTATTCGGGTTTGACCTACGGGGACTATCAGTGCAATGGGTCCGCACATGCCCAAGCAGTGGAAACTGCCCAGTAATCCTGTGATAAATGCGGTGAGATACAGCATGATTGAAGATTTCTACATTTAAATGATTACCTCTTTTTCAAAAAAGTACTCTTTGCCATCCATTTTCCATTGCAGTTTCACGCGCCAGTTTCCTTTAGCCATTTTGCTAAGGGGTATTAATTGCTTGTTATCAGCAGTAGGTTTTAAGGTTTCGGTAAAATCGGTTTTAGCATCCGAAGGACGAAAAAAATACACCTGTCCTTCTATTTTAGTGGCATCTACCTCTTTAGGAAACACCACTTCAAGTTGACTGGTTGCGTAGTTCACATTCACTTGCAGGGCATCGCCAAAGGCATCAGCGGCTTTAACCTGCTCAATATGCTTTTCGTACTCAATACCTTGTTCGTAGTAGTCTTTGGCCACCAAATCTACTTTGTGGCTCATCATGTTTGCAGCAAGGGTAACAATAAAGGTTATAAATGTTACCATGCCAATCACTATTCCGGTTCCCCAGTTCAGTTTCATCGTTGTAATTATTTAGGGTTGTTATTTACTATACTGTCTTTATTGGGCCTGTTCGGTTTTTACAGGGGCCAAAAAGGTTGTTTTTATTTTGTCAATTTCTTTACCGTCGGCCATCACCTTCACATACACCACGTTCTTGTTCTTGCTTATTTTGTCTTTAGGCAGCTCGATAAAAAAGGTGCCTTTGTATATTTCTTCTCGCTCCACATTAATAGCGCCGTTGGTAGTGCCTACTAAGGTGATTTTTGCCCCGTCAAGATTTTCAAGACTTAACTGTACGGGCACCCCTCGAAAGGTTTTGTTTACCAATTCAAAATTGTACAGGTTGGTAATTGTGGTAGTATTTTCCTGAAACATTTTGCCAGGAGCGCGCAACACTGTAGCCTCAATGCTATCGCGAGTGGCTAATAAAAATATAAAGACTCCGGCCAATACCACCAGTAATACGGTATATGCCTTCATGCGGGTATTGTAATGAAAGTTTTTACCTGATTTTATCCCCTCTAACGATGCGTAGCGAATCAGCCCGTGTGGTTTGTTTATCTTATTCATTACACCGTCGCAGGCATCAATACAGGCAGTGCAGTTTACACACTCCAACTGTGTACCGTTGCGTATGTCAATTCCTGTTGGGCATACATCCACGCACAAGCCGCAATCCACACAATCACCTTTTGGGGTTGTATCGCCTTTGCGCAACTTTCCGCGGGGTTCACCGCGCACATCGTCATATGCAACCACAATACTATCTTTATCCAACAACACCCCTTGCAAGCGTCCGTAAGGGCAAGCCCAAATGCACACCAGTTCACGCAATTTGCTAAACACTAAATAAAATACGGCGGTAAATACCAGTATAGCCACCAAGCCTCCTATGTGATTGGCAGGGTTGTCGATAATAATGGCAAACAGCTTATCGCTGCCTATTATATAAGCCAAAAAGATATTGCTGATAAAAAACGAAAGGATAAAAAATATAAAATGCTTTGCACCCTTCTTCACAATCTTTTCACTATTCCAAGGTTGCTCGTCAAGTTTACGTTGTTGGTTGGCATTGCCTTCAATCAGGTTTTCAATCTTGCGGAAAACCATTTCTAAAAAAATGGTTTGGGGGCAAATCCATCCGCAAAAAACGCGACCGTAAACGGCGGTAAACAGCACAATAAATACTATAAGCGTGAGCATAGCCAAGCCAAACAGGATAAAATCCTGCGGCCAAAACGGCACGCTGAATACAATAAATTTACGCTCAAGGATATTAAACAGCATCATGGGCCTGCCATTGATGCGTATGAAGGGAGCTGCCACTAAAAAGGCCAGCAAGAAATACGAAAGGTAGGTACGGTATTTATAGAACTTACCCTTTATTATTTTAGGGTAAATCCATCGGCGTTTGCCTTTATCGCCGGTATTGCCGAGTTGGTTGCGAAAATTGTCGGCGGTTTGGGTATCAAAAACTGATGATTTTGACATAAAGGCGGGTGTTGGGTTGTTGTTTAGGGTTATTGCTGAAAAAAAGGCCGGGCGCGTAACAACCCTAATGAAATCGCAACCCGGCCAAGCACTTGCATTGCTGCAAATGCAGTATTTTAATCTGCTTATCGCATAGATGTTAATGTAGATCCCGCCGTATCTTTTACTGTTGAATCTGCAGGTGCTGCGGGTGCTACCTGTCCGTCAATCCATTTTTCACCTTGTGGTTCTTTGGCATTAGCTGGCTTGCTACCTTGTAGCGATAATACATAGCTGGCAATTTGCTGTATTTGAACAGGAGAAAAATCTTTTTTCCAGCTCTTCATACCCTTCAGCTCAACTCCATCAGCAATGGTTTTGAAAACATTTTTAACACCACCGCCATGTATCCAGTATTCATCCGTAAGGTTGGGAGCTATGCTGGTACCTTCGGCCAATTTACCGTGGCAGGCTACACAGCTTTTGGCAAACAGTTCCTGCCCTTTGGCAATCACATCTTTATCGGTTAATAGGGTAACCGTTTCAGCATTAATCTTATCCCCTGCGGTTTTTAGGTAGGCCTCATAATCAAGTTTAGCCTTCTCCATTTGCACCACGTACTCCTCGTTTTGCAGTTTCCCGCTATCAAGTACATGGTAATTAAGCCAATAGATTACGCCAAATGCTACTGTACCATAAAACAAGGCCATAAACCAACCGGGTATAGGGTTGTTAAGCTCTTGTATATCATCGTATTGATGATCGAGCATGCGCTCTTTATCGGTTGCAATGGGATTAACTTGAAAAATAAGACCTAGTGTAGATTGTGGCACATGGGCGGCATACGATGGGTCGTTATCAGAAAGAACCTTGTTGCGTAACCTAAGTACTGCAAAGTACACAAACGTTACCATTAGCAACATTATCAACGAAATACCCAAGATGATGAATAATAAGGTATTACCCATACCGTCAATCATACTGCTCATAGTAAACGGCTCATCAGGGCTGCCCAGTTGTTGTGCAGCGGCAGGCAATACTGTAAGCGCAAACAAAGCAGGCAAGGTGTATTTTATATACTTTTTCATAAATGCTTCTCTTTTTTGGTGATTATTGATTTCCGCCTTCATCATTCAAGGGTACACGCTTCGAACGTTCTATGTAATCTTTATCAACCCTAAGCAGCCAAACTGTTACAGCGATAAAAAACACGAGGAAGATGAGAAACGAGGTAACCATATAGAAATCGGCCCCTTCAACTACTTTTAAAAACTGCTTAAACATGGCTTAGGGTTTTATTTTTGAGATGTTTGACGTTGGAAACTCATTTGAAAACTTTGTGAAGCCTCGGGCGATACATCCTTACCCAAACGTTGCAGGTAGGAAATAATGGCTACCATTTCTGTTTTATTAAGTGGGGTAATCATGTTACCGTTGTCATCGGTTTCACCGGCAATACCGCTTTTGTTTAATGAAACTACAATGCTATCTGCTTGTCTTTGCAAATCGGCCATTGCTTCATTTTCATAACCGGCAGGGTAAGGCACTCCCAACTTGCGCATTGCATTAATTTTATCAGCAGTGTTTTCAGTATTAAGTGCTTGTGTAGCCAGCCAGTTGTATTTAGGCATGATAGAACCCGGCGAGGTTGACTGTGGGTCCATCAAGTGGCTGTAGTGCCAATCGTCACCCTTTTTCAAGCTACCCACACCTTCGCGGTGCAAATCGGGTCCTGTACGTTTACTACCCCACAAGAAAGGATGGTCGTACACATACTCACCTGATTTTGAATAATCACCGTAACGTTCGGTTTCGCTACGGAAAGGGCGTATTAATTGTGAGTGGCAGTTGTTACAACCTTCACGTATGTACAAATCGCGGCCTTCTAATTCAAGCGGGGTGTAAGGTTTAACACTGGCTATAGTAGGTACGTTTGATTTTACCAAGAAGGTAGGAACCAACTCAATAGCAGTACCTATCAAAATCACTACCAACGACCAGAACAACATTTGCATGGGTTTACGTTCAACCCAACGGTGCCAGTAGCCATCGCTGCCGTGTGGCACAAAGTTCTTTTCAAGTGCAGGAGCTTCAGCGGCTTCGTTGGCAACCAAACTGCCGCTTTTTGCAGTTTTCACTAAGTTGTAAGTCATCAAGAACACACCTGATAAGTATAAGGCGCCACCTATACCGCGCACCGCATACATTGGAATTAGCTGGGTTACTGTACTTAAGAAGTTAGGAAACTCTAAACGTCCGTCAGGAGTGAAGTAAGTCCACATCATACCTTGGGTAAAACCGTTCCAGTACATCGGAATTGCATAGAACAAAATCCCTAATGTGCCCAACCAAAAGTGGGTAGAAGCCATTTTTACCGAGTATAATTTGGTTCCGTAAATCTTCGGAATCATATAATACAGCATGGCAAAGGTTAAGAAACCGTTCCAGCCCAAAGCACCCACGTGTACGTGCGCTACAATCCAATCGGTAAAGTGAGCAATGGCGTTAACGTTTTTAAGCGAAAGCATAGGGCCTTCAAAAGTGGCCATACCGTAGGCAGTTACGCCCACCACCATAAATTTAAGTAAAGGATCCTCACGCACTTTGTCCCAAGCCCCGCGAAGGGTAAGTAAACCGTTTAGCATACCACCCCAAGATGGGGCAATCAACATGATTGAAAACACAACGCCCAGTGATTGTGCCCAATCTGGTAACGAAGAGTATAACAAGTGGTGAGGGCCCGCCCATATATAGATAAATATCAGTGCCCAAAAGTGAAGTATCGAAAGTTTGTATGAATACACGGGACGGTTTGCCATTTTAGGCAAGAAGTAATACATCAGTCCCAAAAACGGTGTGGTTAAGAAAAACGCAACTGCATTGTGGCCGTACCACCATTGCACCAGCGCATCTTGCACACCGGCATACCATGAGTAGCTTTTAAAGAAGGTTACAGGTAACTCGAAGCTGTTTACAATATGCAAAACAGCCACAGTAACAAAAGTGGCTATATAAAACCAAATGGCTACGTACAGGTGTCGTTCACGGCGTTTAAGTATGGTACCGAACATATTTATACCAAATACTACCCACACCAGTGTGATGGCAATATCTATAGGCCATTCAAGTTCGGCATATTCTTTTGATGTTGTAATACCCAACGGTAAAGTGATGGCAGCTGCAAGGATTATTAATTGCCAACCCCAAAAGTGTATGTTGCTAAGTGCATCGCTAAACATACGGGTTTTAAGCAATCGTTGCAACGAGTAGTACACCCCTGCAAAAATGGCGTTGCCCACAAATGCAAATATTACAGCATTGGTGTGCAACGGACGAATACGTCCAAAAGTTCCGTACTGGGTTAAATTAAGGTTGGGGGTAACCAACTGAAAGGCTATCAGCAGCCCAACTGTCATCCCCACAATACCAAACACCACCGTAGCAATGATAAAATTGCGGACGATGCGGTTGTCGTAGTTAAACTTCTCTACCTGGCTCATAAAAGGTCTTATTTTTTAGGTTATTGTGTGCAAAGCGTACTAAACACAGGGGCAAAGTTGCCATTAGGAGCAGGCGATTAAAATGACGGTAATCAAACCTATTTATGACTTTGGTCAGGTTTTGAACATGACTAGAAGTGTATATAAAACAGCTTACTATTTTTAGGAGAAAAAGTGGTTTTTATAAACAAAAAAAGCTGCCATATTTCTAAGGCAGCTTTTAAATTACTAATGAATATATTACTGGGTAATAATCATTTTTTTTGTGTCTATTTCTTTGCCATCAGCTATTAAAGAATACATATACATACCTGCGGTTAATTCACCAGCATTAATTGTAACACTGGCTTCTTCACCACGAGTATTAATGGTTATTGATTTGATTTCTTTGCCACTCATATCATAAAAATTCATGTTGGCAGAAACAACTGTAGAAGGCAGGTAAAATTTAATTACTGTGCTTGCCGATGAAGGGTTGGGCACGTTTTGTTTCAGGTAAGCACCGCCAGTATTTTCAGGCAGGGTTTGTCCACCTCGGTTTTTGCCACAAGTAGCTTCAAGGGTTTCTACTCTTTTTACTAAATCACTGATTAGAGTTTTTTGGTCTTCAATAATTTTGGTTTGCTCTTGAATTGCACCTGTTAATACTGGGATAATTTCAACATAGTTAAGGCTACGGAGTTGGAAATCATCAGCTGATTTTTTTACCACTTCAGGTATGATTTGCTCAACCTCTTGGGCTATAAAGCCTAGAGTGCGGCCATTACCATATTTTTCTTTATCAATGAAGTTGTATGAAACAGGGCGTAATAAATTTATTTTGGCAAGGTTGTCATTCAATTCTACTACACTTTCTTTCAAACGAATATCCGATGGGGTACGAATAAGTTCGCCTATGTTATTAATAGATGCACCTGTAAGACCGCCACCTGCCAGATCCACATCAGTATAATTACCGTTAAACAGCTCCAGTGCATTCCAGTTGGTAAGCCTAAGCATTACGCCTTGTCCGGCTGTTCCTGTTCCCGCGGCAAATTCAACTGCTTCACCGCTGTAGCGGATATCTCCCCTGTTGCCATTGCGTATCATTGACATACCTGGGTAACCGAAGGGGTCAGAAATCCGTACCATCGGATTAGTACCTGCTGCGCCATCAGGAATAAATATGGCCGCGTCAGACTGGTGGGCAAAAACGTGTAAAGGCGCTTGTGGGCTTGACGTTCCTATGCCCACATTACCAAAAGTACCAGAACCTTGCCCAGGGCCTACATAAAGAGTAGGGGTATCGCTTTCAAAACCCATCCATAGTGAAAAAGGATTTGAATTGGTCATAGGTGTAGTAGCCTTTGATGCTCCAATAAGCATAGAGCTATTGGCTGTGGCATTTGCAAATGATCCAATAGTGAAAGCTCCTTGACCGCTTGATACATTATTATTTCCTAAAGAAAAAGCATTAAACCCACTTGCTGTTGTAAAAGCTCCAATTGTTGTTGATGTATGACCCGAAGCTATCGCGTTAAGACCAATAGCCACTGCAAATTGGTCTGAAGCTGTTGATTGGTCACCCATGGCAATACTATAATCGCCTAATGCCACTGAAAAATTACCAACGGCAAAAGTATTTAACCCTGTTGCTCTTGTACCAGCACCAAAAGCAGTAGAAAAATTTCCATCAGCCCATGTATCATAGCCCCCTGCAAACGAATGTTGACCAGGATTATCCCATGCTGGCCCACCAACTCCTCCTGCCCTAAAAGCAGCTAATTCAGGAATCCACATTAACCTACGACCAAACCCAGTAACTGGGGTTACACCATTGTAACCATCAAATAAAACTGATCCTTCATTTACACGGAGTAGAGTAGTAGGTAAAGGACCCGCAAGACCAAAACCACCATTGTTTGGAGGTGCTGTGGTAGGGTTTACAATAGTAGGTTGCCATAACTGCGCTTCTAAAATACTAATTGTTGAAATGAAACAGATAAGAATAAAAATTTTAATAAAATTTTGTTGCATAATGATAGTTTTTAAAGTTTTGCCTACTCTTCTAGGCTTTTCGGCATCCGCCACAAAACATTGTTTTTGCTCTGCAATAGCAAATTTAATCATATCATGTAAATATTATTAGCTATTGTATAAAACACGTGTGAACGTATAAACTTTTTGTATAAATGAGAAAAAGCCAACCCCAAAAATTGAGTTGGCTTCATTTGTTTTAAAATCTCCGCCTATATTACTTTTTCTCTTCTACTTCATCTACCTTATTCACATCATCAAACAACACCCTGTATCCCGGGGTAACAAGGTCGTCGTTTTGGCCGGTCTTAATACTCCAAAAAAAGGCGCCCAAAAACATCAACGCCAATACAAGGCTGCATCCTATTAATATAAATATTACTGTCATTTTTTATGGCTTTTGGCCTTTGGCTGTTAGCTGTTGGCTTGTTTGTTAAAAGTCAACCGCTAATAACTAAAAGCTATTTTAATAATTTCAATCGTTTTGCAAAAATGTTGGTCAAACCGGTGGTAAAGCTCACCACTGTTACTGAACTTAATGGCATCAGTATGGCAGCCACCAACGGGCTCATAGTACCCTGCACCGCAAAGTACAATCCTACCAAGTTATACAGCACCGATATTCCAAAGCTGCTGTGAATAACCGTTACACAACGTTTTGTGAATTTTAAAAACACAGGAAAACGTTCAAGTTCGGCAGCATCCAGTACGGCATCGCAAGCAGGGGTAAAATTGCTTACCTCATCCGTAAGCGCCACGCCTACATCACTTTGTTTAAGTGCGCCTGCATCGTTCAACCCATCACCAATCATCATCACCTGTGCATTACCTGTTTGCAGGCTTTGCACAAAATCAAGCTTTTGCTGGGGCTTACAATTAAAGTGTAGGTTGCGGCTATCAAACCACCGGGTAAGCGCCTCTCGCTCTCCATCGTTATCTCCTGATAGCACGTGCAACTCATAATCGTTGTCCAACTCTTTTGTAAGCACTTCAACTCCTTGCCTGTACTTGTTGGTAAAGGTGTAATAGCCCTTGGGTACATTGTTTATCTGCACATACACTTTGGTTGTGGTTGCCTCAAAAGAACCTGCGTTCTCATTGTGGGTCACAATCCCTAAAAACGCTGCACTACCAATTAGTACTGCATTCCCATCCACCACGCCTTGCATTCCCTTGCCTGCAAGCTCTTCGCAGGTTTGGGGTTGTGGTGTATTATTTATCTCAAGGCTTTCATAAATGCCCCTACTCAATGGGTGCGCACTGCTTTTTGTAATAGCGGCCATCCATTGCTTTTCGGTATCGGTTAAAATACCTGTAAAAGTTATTTGCTGACCGTTGTTTTGGGTAAGTGTGCCTGTTTTGTCAAACACAATGTGGTGGGTATGGGCTATTTTTTCAACTACAGCCGAGTTTTTTAAATAAAACCGGTTCTTGCCCAAAATGCGTAATGCATTGCCCATTGTAAAAGGGGTAGAAAGAGCCAGTGCACAAGGGCAGGCTATGATAAGTATAGCCGTAAATGCACCCCATGCTTTGCCTCCATCGCCCAGTAGTAACCAAAACAATGCTGTACCAATGGCAAGGGTAATTAATACGATTGTAAAATACCTGCTTACCGTATCAGAAAAGCTAACCAAGCGACTTGTATCGGCTTTCTTAAACGCATCGTTGTTCCATAATTGGGTAAGGTAACTTTGCGATACTTCTTTCACCACTTCAACCTCAATGGCGGCACCCATTTGCCGTCCGCCTGCAAACACCACCTCGCCCAATACTTTATCAATGGGTTGGGTTTCGCCCGTTACAAAGCTGTAGTCAATGCTGGCCGTGCCACGCATCAAAATACCATCGGCAGGAATTAACTCACCGTGGCGTATCAGCAAGCGTTGGCCTTTTTGTATTTGGCCTGCGGGGATTGATTTTTCTTTGCCTGATACGATGGTAGTAACAGCCAACGGGAAATACGACTTGTAATCGCGCTCAAACGATAAAAAATCATACGTGCGGCTTTGAAACCACTTGCCTACCAGCAAAAAGAAGATAAGTCCGGCCAACGTATCAAAATAACCGGGGCCAACCTCGGCTATCACTTCGTACAAGCTGCGAACCAATAATACAACGATGCCCAATGCAAGAGGAACATCAATATTTATGTAGCGGCTGCGAATGCCTTTGATGGCGGATGTGATGTACATCCACCCGCTGTAAAAGAACACGGGTAACGCCAATACAATATTGAGGGCATTGAAAAGCAGCGGGAAGTTTTGCCGAGAATAGCTATCAAACCCAAAATATTCAGGAAAGCTCAACAGCATAATGTTGCCAAAACAAAAGCCTGCTACTGCAATTTTTTTGATAAGTGAACGCTGGGTGCTTTTATCGTTTTTCTTCACCACATCGTTCAAACTCAACAAGGGCTCATAGCCCAATTGAGATAGCAGCACTACCAATTGCTTTAACGAAATTTCAGCAGGCTTATAAACGATGGATAATTGTTTACGTACAAAATCAATTCGTGACGAAGTGATACCCGTATTGAGGCGGTATAGTTTCTCAAGCAACCAAATACACGAGCTGCAATGCACCGCAGGGATATAAAAAGTTACCCTAGCGGTTTTACCATCATTAAAATCGTGTAGTTGTTCTTGTATTTCGGGCAGGTCTAAAAACGCAAACTTGCTTTCGCTTATCGCTGTTTTTATAGCATTACCGGGTGTTTGCTCAATGTTGTAATAATTGCAAAGGTTGTTTTGCTGCAAAATACTGTACACGGTTTTGCAACCATCACAACAAAACGATTTTTCATCGTAGTGCAAAGCACCGCTCTTTACTTCATCACCACAGTGGTAACAAAGTACTGCCTGCTTTGGGGCATTAAGTACTGATGACATTCGGAAAATATGTTTAGGGTTGTTGATTAAAAGAGTTGAGAGTTATAGCCACTCAGCCGCAAAACGGTAAAATGCGTCTTTCATTTCTTTGTACAACTCCCCGTATCTAATCACCTCATCGGCAAGGCCATCGTTATCATCAAACAACACCCTATCAATTGCCACCGGGTTTTCTTTGGCATAATTAACCAGTTTTTCCTGATGTGAATTTATTTTATGACGTAACTCGTCATTTACCTCCTGTTGCCTGATAAACTGGTTCTGAAACTGCTCAATACGAGCTGCTACCTCAGTTTTTGTATTACGAGCCGCCAGCTCTTCCAAACGGTTTTTCAACAGTTCCAACTCTTGCCTGTAAAATACTAATTGGTTAAAGTGTACTTTATTTTCAAAATGTAAATCAGAAATATGCTTGCGATTGCTTTTTGCGTGGGTTGTCATACGAGTATTGTTTACTATGGTTTACAGCAGGCAAAATTACCTGCACACCCAAGCAATGATTATGACATCCGTCATGTTTTGAAATGACTTTACGCACTGAAAGGCACCCAAACCAACAGCAACTTTTATATTTTGCTGCGAATGGCTTCAACAGGGTCGAGGCGTGATGCACGCCACGCTGGAATGAATCCTGAGATAATACCAATGAGTACTGACATACCCGTGCCCAGCATAAAGTTTCCGGTAGATAAAAACAGGTTAAAATCTAATACGGCACCCGCTATTTTGGTAAGCATCAATACCAAGCCTACTCCAATCAATCCACCCAGCAAACACAATACTACTGCCTCGGTTAAAAACTGAACCAATATGAATGAGTTGCGTGCGCCCAATGACTTTTGAATACCAATTTGACCGGTGCGCTCTTTTACAGATACGAACATAATATTGGCGATGCCGAAACCGCCTACCAACACTGAGAATATACCTATGATGAAACCGCCCACATTTACAGCCCAAAACAAGCCCTCTAACTGACTTGAAATCATGGTAATTTTATTGAGCGCAAAATTATCTTCTTCGGTGGGTTTTAATCTACGCACCGACCGCATTTTACCTTTAAGCTCATTCTCAAGGGCATCCAACGGCACACCCTCTGCGGCGCGCACCATAATCATAGGGTCGCTGCGGTTATCGCTCAAACTCATCACCTGTGCCAACCAATTCACGGGTACAATTACAGTTCCGTCAAGCCCAATATCCAATACACTTTGCCCTTGCTTTTTCACCACCCCTACCACGCGCATTTTACGTCCCATATAATTTACCTCTTTATCCACAGGGTCCGAAGTGCCAAAAAGATTTTCATAGATGTCGTACCCGATAATAACACAAGGACTACCGCTTTTTGACTCAAATTCTGAAAAGTAACGGCCGTATTCTAACTCAAAATTATTTACCACTGCATAATCGTGCGATACTGCAATACCATCTACATCCTGCAAACTATTTGAGAAGTATTTAACGGTTTTGCCAGATATGGATTGCATAAAGGCCATGGCCATTATGGTATTATTATCAGTGAACGATTTTTGCAACGATGCCAGCTCACGTATCTGAGGTTTGGGGCGGTTCATGTATTTCCACCACTTGTACTCACCGCCGTCGTCAGAACCCCAAGGCCATTTTTGCACGTAAATAACATCGGTGCCTAATGAGTTTATACTGTCTTTTATATTACGCTCTAATGAGTTGGTAATGGATAATACCATGATAATGGCAAAAATGCCTATGGTGATACCCAAAATAGAAAGGAAAGTGCGCAGCTTGTTGAGTAACAACGCCTGAAAGGCAAAAAGGGTACTTTCGCCTAATAATCTTATAAATAGCCGCAAACTTTTCATGCCATACAAAGGAAAACAATTTGTTTTTCAAATGCCGTCAGGGTATCGATAAAGGACGACTAATTGTCGAGATAGGGATTTTCTTGTATCATCGTTCTGTAAAATTGTTATTAGAAATGTAAAACACTATATTTGCGCGCTTTAATTTCGGGCTAAGTATAGTCTATCGACTACAAAACGCCTGAATAGCAGCACACTAAACCCCAAGAGTTAGATGAAGTTATCTCAGTTTAAGTACAACCTACCCGAATCACTAATTGCAAAACACCCTGCTCCTAATCGCGATGAATCGCGCCTAATGGTTCTTGACCGCAAAACAAAAACTATTGAGCACAAATTGTTTAAAGACATCTTGAACATTTTTGATGAAAACGATGTGTTTATTTTAAACAATACCCGCGTGTTTCCTGCCCGTTTATACGGTAATAAAGAAAAAACAGGTGCCAAAATTGAAGTGTTTATGCTACGTGAGCTAAACAATGAATTGCGCCTATGGGACGTATTGGTTGACCCTGCTCGTAAAATCAGGGTAGGTAATAAACTATACTTCGGTAACGATGATTTAGTAGCCGAAGTAGTGGATAACACTACCTCACGCGGTCGTACCATCCGCTTTTTGTTTGACGGTACCGACGAAGAGTTTAGAAACCTTGTAGAAAAACTGGGCGAAACCCCAATACCAAGATACTTAGGTCGTGACGTTGAAAAAGACGACAAAGACCGCTACCAAACCATTTTTGCTACCGAAGAAGGTGCTGTTGCTCCTCCGGCAGCCGGTTTGCACTTCTCTCGCGAGTTGATGATGCGTCTTGAAATCAAAGGAGTTAAGTTTGCCGATGTTACCCTGCACATTGGTTTGGGTACATTTAGAGAGGTTGAGGTTGAAGACCTTACCAAACATAAAATGGATTCTGAAAATTACACTATCGGTCAAAAAACGGCAGATATTGTAAACCAAGCCATTGATAACAAAAGCCGTATCGTTGCAGTGGGTTCGTCAGTAATGCGTGCCGTGCAATCATCGGTATCATCTATGAATCGTTTGAACCCTTCAAGCGGCTGGACGGATAAGTTTGTATTCCCTCCCTACGATTTCAAAATTTCCAACGCGTTTATCACCAACTTCCACCCTTCAGAATCAACATTGCTAATGCAAACCGCTGCATTTGCTGATTATGATTTCTTAATGGAAGCCTACAAAGAAGCCATCAAAGAAAAATACCGCTTCCTTTGCTACGGTGATGCTATGTTGATATTGTAACAAATTAAGCTCTTATACCACAAGCCCGTTGCAATATCTGCAACGGGCTTGTTTGTTTTTATACTGTTATGATTAGAGAATTTACCCCTGCCGATACTGATGTTCTGTTGGGATTGTTACGTTTAAACACTCCATTGTTTTTTGCGCCTGAAGAGGAGGCAGATTACATTGACTATTTGCAGCATCACATACACAACTATTATGTGCTTGAAGAAAACGACACCATAGTAGCGGCCGGAGGTATTAATTTTATGGCGGATGGAATTACTGCGCGGATATCGTGGGACATGGTTAGCCCTGATGTACATGGAAAAGGCTTTGGCAGCAAGTTAACGCAATACAGGATTGAACAAATTGAAACTAGCACGCACATTAAAACCATTGTTAGCAGTAATGGCAGGGGATAGTTAACTAACAAAAAATATGAAACTTCACGAGGCAATAGAAAAACTTTTACGACAAACTGGACGACCAATGACTACCCAGCAAATCGCTGACGAATTAAATAAAAATGGATGGTATCAGAAGAAGGACGGCTCGACAATTCAGGCATTTCAAATTCACGGTCGGACAAAAAATTATGCAAATATTTTTGACCGTGTAGGCTCTACAGTTTTATTAATAGAACAAACGGTTACGAAAGCAAAAGCTATAAAGACGGCAAAACCTAAGAAAGTTATACAGGCTGAAAAGACTACTTCGGCACACAGTAAAACCTCATTTGACCCAATTTCAAACTCTGATACAACCATTTTAATTTTAGGGACGATGCCTAGCGACAAATCTCTAGAACTTAATGAATATTACGGACATTCAAGAAACAGGTTTTGGAAAATCATTTCGACAATTACTGGCAATAGCTTGCCTCAGAACTATGCAGGCAAAAAAGCACTTTTGATCAAGACAAAAATTGGAATTTGGGACGTAGTTCATAAAGCAAACAGAAAAGGTAGCCTTGATAGTGCAATTGAAGACGAAGAACCAAATGACTTGGAAAGTTTTATTACTAGGCATAAAAACTTAAAAATAATTGGTTTCAACGGGAAAAAATCCGAGGCTCTTTTTGACAAATATTTTGACAGGAAAAAAGATTTAAAATATATTTCATTACCAAGCACAAGTCCTGCAAACACAAGCGTTGACTTTGACAACATCTGTAAGTTATGGGAAAATATATTAGCAACATAATTAACAACCGACCAGATGTACTACTGCCAACAGCGGTTTTGCGTTCTGGGAGCCAACGTGCTTCTATAAAACGCTTGTGCAAGGCTTTACTTTGATGTTTCGTATAAACGGGAGTTCTCAACGCAAAACCGTAAAACGAACTAAGAACCAAGCAACTGGTTTACACGTTTTATGAGAAACAAGGTTTTATGCTTATGGAAACCGTTAAAGATTATTGGGCAGAGGGATTTCATTTGTACCGAATGGAAATGAAAATACAGTGAGGAAAAGCTAATTAGAACCTGTGAATCACCTCAAGGTTGTAGCCTTTTAGTTTTTCTTTGGCCTGCTCAAAGTTTTGGGTAAAGCCCAATATAAAGCCACCTCCGCCGCTGCCGCACAATTTCAGGTAGTAGGCATTGCTTTCAATCCCTTCTTTCCAAAGTTTATGGAATACAGGAGGTATCATGGGCTGGAAATGAGATAACAACAGCTGCGAAAGATGTTTAAGACTGCCGAACAACGGTTTGTAATCACCTTTTAAGAAGGCTTGTATGCACTCGTCGTTATACTTTTTAAACTTGGTGCGCACCATATTACGGAACCCTTTTTCTTTGCACTGCTCCAAAAACCAGCTCACAAGGGGTTGGGTTTCGCCTATCTCGCCCGTATCTAACAAAAATATAGCCCCTTGGCCTTGCGCCTCGTTTCCGGGCAAGCCAACGGTATCCAAATCAGTTTTAGATTTGATTAGGATAGGAATGTTCAAATAACAAATCAGTGGGTCTAAGCCTGAGCTTTTACCGTGAAAAAACGACTCCATCTGGCTGAAAATACTTTTCAGCATCAATAAGTCTTTACGGTCGCTATTGTCTTTAGCAATAACCTTAGTAGTAGCGTAGCGTTCATAAATGGCAGCAACTAATGCGCCCGAACTTCCTACGCCATATCCTTGGGGTATGCTCGAATCAAAAAACAACCCTTTGTCAATATCGGCAGCAAAAGCCGTTAAATCCAAATCAGCTATTAAGCTGCCGGTTGTTTGTAAATCACTAAGGTATTTATGGAAGGTTTTTAAATCGCTGTTAGACTTTGCAGCTAACTCAGGATTACTTTCAGGGTCAAAAGACATCTTGCCCCTGTAATAGTTATAAGGTATCGAAAGACCCATCGAGTCTTCGATTATTCCGTACTCGCCAAACAATAATATTTTGGCGTAAAAAAGCGATTCTTTAATCATTAGGCAATATGCTCAGGGCCATTTCCTACGCAGTCACAAATATACTTTTTATTTTCACAATACATTGCCAACTCTTCTTCTATAAATTTCATAACCACACCTTTAGCATTTTCAGGATATAAAATATGTACGTTCGCACCTGCGTCTAATGTAAAATAAACGGGAACCCCATTTTGTTTGCGGAATTCTGAAATTTTTGTGATGGCCGCCAAAGTATTAGGCTTCATTAGTATAAACGGAGGCTCTGAACACATCATCAAAGCGTGCAGCATCAGAGCTTCTTTTTCAACAATAGTCCCGAGCTCTTGCAAATCACCTGCCCTCAACACCGATATAAGTTTAGACAGGTTGTTCCTTGCTTCCTCAAAGCGTTGGCGGGCAAACGGGTGTCTATCCATCAATGCGTGTCCGTCAGTGCTGGATACACTTTTGCTGCCTTCGTGAATGATTAATATCGTGTCTTGAAAATTTTGGAATACCGGATGTACCTCCAACGGATAAGGTACCGCAAAATCATCGCTGCTGCCTATTATTTCACTGTGTCTTCCCCACACTACCAAACCTCCGTACACCGAACGGCTGGCGCTGCCTGAACCGATACGTGACAGACGGCTTGCTGTGCGAAAAAACTCTTCTTCACCCATTTTGCTACCCAATAACTCTTTTAATGACAACAGACAGAGTGAAAGAGCGCTCATGCCGGACGCCGATGAGGCGATACCGCTGCTGTGAGGGAATGAGTTATGCGTTTTTAAAGTGAATGAATATTGGCTGATGAATGGCAGCTCGGCGTATATTTTACCAAAAAATGCTACCAGCTTTTTTGCAAATTTATCGTTGTGTTCACCGTCAAGCAGCACACGGATATCAAAACCTTCGGTTTCTTTTTTTGTGTACTCAAGGGTGCTTTGGGTAAAACTCTCGTTCAGCGAAAAACTGATAGAAGGGTTATTGGGCAACTGATTGCCGTGTTTGCCCCAATATTTAACCAATGCAATGTTTGACGGGCTTTTCCATGTGAAACTGCCTTCGTTTGCATTGTTATTATTTTCTTTCTGTATCTGTTGCATGGCTTTAGCCCTTTATCATATCGGTATGTGCTACAATAGTAGCAAAACCTTTGGTTTCAAAATAATTCTTTATCTCATTAAAAGGTAAATGCGAAACCGCCATTACAAAATCACCGCCCCACGCTCCCAATGATTTAACACTCCCTTCAAAGTCGGCAAAATACAAATCCTTTACTTTATCCAATTCCAAAGCTTGTGCCACAATAGCTTCGTGTTCGTCCATCAAGGCCATAAACTCCCCAATGTCATTGCATTTTAGTGCGCTTTGGGTGATGGATGATATTTTATCCACCTCTTTATCCCATAGACTGCTTTTTTGCTTAAAATGCTGTATCCCTTGCCTGCTATCTTGCTTCTTTTCAAGATAAACATACGAGATATTATCGGCAAAAGATGGGTTAAAGGTCACTTTTTGCCAAACAGGTTTGTTATCGGCTAACCGATACAATACAGACTGCTCGCTGATTGCACAAGCTATATCATACCCGCTGCCCTTAAACGAGTTAAAAAACAACTCAAAAGCATCAACCTGCGCCCATTGGGCAATGCCTGCTATAAGAGTGCTGCTACTTCCTAAGCCCCAATGCCTCGGAAACTGAAGGTGTGTTTGAGCCTCGTAATAGTCGGCTTCGTTCAAAAAATCGGGGTTTTGTTCTTTTGCAACCATCAAAATGGTTTGCAGGGTGCGCGCTACAGCCACATCGGTGGTGTGTTTTATATCCAGCCTTTCATCAAAAAACACCTCAAACCACAAAGTATTTTCATGGTCGTAGCTTTTCCAGTTAAGACCCTTTACAAAAAACGCTTGAGAAGAAACGGTTAACCCCTGTCCAAAACGGGTGGGGATGGATAAAGATTGAGCACCTTGTAATACAAAGTATTCGCCAAACAACAACAGTTTGCCGTTGCTATGGTAGTGCTGCATGAATTATTTTTTTAGTTGTGCTAAGGTTTCTACACCGCGCAATTCGCAAAACTTTTGTACTACACCTTGGTACGATACGGTATCGTGCTCAAAATGTTTTACAATCAGTTTTTTCTCTTCATCGGTAGCTTCTAATTGGTTTAAGATATTTAGCAAGTGCATTTTCATGTGCCCTTTTTGAATACCCGTGGTAACTAATGAACGCAAGGCCGAGAAGTTTTGAGCCAACCCCACGGTAGCTGTTATGCCCATTAATTCCTGCGCGTTAGGATGCCCCAATAGTTCAAGTGAGAACTTAACCATGGGGTGCAATTGGGTCAATCCGCCCACAACGCCAAGGGCAAGCGGGGCATCAATCCAAAAACGGAAAATACCGTCTTTCACTTCCACATCGGTTAAGCTGCGGTATTGGCCTGAACGTGCAGCATAGGTATGCCCGCAGGCTTCTACTGCCCGCCAATCGTTTCCGGTAGCCAACACTACAGAATCAATACCATTAAATATACCTTTATTGTGCGTAGTAGCGCGGTATGGCTCAATACGAGCCACATGAACGGCCATCTCAAATTTCTTTACAAACTCCTGCCAGGTGTAGTCTTTTTTCTCGTCTTCCAACATCTCTACAGGGCAACTAACTTCTGAACGCACAATGCACTCAGGAGTGTAGTTTGAAAGGATGCACATGATTACCGTAAAGTTCTTTTCAGCTTCGGTAAAACGGTCATCTGCATTTACAGCATCACGCAAGGTGCGCGAAAACTGCTCTAAACAGGAGTTGATGAAGTTTGCCCCCATGCTGTCGCAGGTTTCAAACGTGGCAAGCAGTTGGTAATAGTTAGGCTCTTCGAAGGTTTTGTTTACCAACTGTATATCTAAAATACCGCCACCACGCTGGCGCATATTGTGCGTAAGGGGCGCGGTTTCGTCAAAAAAGCGTTGTTTAATCTCGTTAAAAAAGTTCAGCAGCTTTTCCCAATCCCCATAGTACGCAAAGTGCACATGACCGATTTTGGTGGTACTGATAATGGTAGTTTTAAACCCTCCGCGTGTCATCCAAAAATTTGCCGACTTAGCTGCGGCAGCTACCACGCTGCTTTCTTCAATGGCCATCGGCACGGCATACAGTTTCCCGTTTATCAAAAAGTTAGGAGCCACGCTAAACGGCAAGTAAAAATTGCTTAGGGTGTTCTCGGCAAACTCGTCGTGCAGTTTTTGCACTTTCTCATCACGGTGCCAATACCCTGTAAGCAATTCGTATGCTTTTTCGGGGTCAGCCGTGTGGCTGCTCAACCACTCAAGTTTGGCTTCTTTTGATAATTTCGAAAATCCGCTGATGGGTTCCATTTCAATTTGTTGATTTAATGAGTTATAGATTTGTTGAATTGAGAAAAATCAATCCACTAATCCGTCAATCTGTATTTCACTTCACCTTTAAATATGCATTTGCAAGCGCAAGGCCTTGCAACTGCTTCTCTATAAAATAATCCAGCTCTTCGAACGAAGAGGCGGCGTGTTTCAAAAACGATGAGGCTTGGCCGTAAATTGCCGGGCAAGTAATCTTATTAAGCAGGTAATGCCCGTCTAAAAATCCTTTTACCCCGCCCGATATTATCACTTGCTTGCACAAGGCTTTACTTCCTAACTCTTGCAGTACAGTATTTGTAAACCCTACCATTTCTTCGGCACTATGACCAATATAGGCAAGTTGCTCGTACTGCTCTAAGCTCTCTCCGTTGCCGCGAATCATCTCCAGCTTGGCAAAATTAGTGCCACCCAGTGCTGCAAACTCTACCGCTTCAATTGGTAATGAGAATAAGGCTTTCAAGCTCTCCGGCCCCATCCCCTGCCCTACTTCTTTTACTATTAGCTTAATATCAAAAGCATCCAGCACCCGCTTAATGGTTTCAAGCGGAGAGTATTTAATACGGTCGCCTTCGGGTTGCAACCATTCTTGCATAGGGTTTATGTGTATAATCAACCCGTCGGCATCCAGCTTGTTTACCAATTCGGCAATTTTACGTTGGCCGCCTGCGTCAAATAATTCTTCCACTTGGGCAATCCCCAAATTGGCATAAAAGGGCAGGTTATCCCCTATAATATGCCTCAGTGCAAAATCACCGAGGTATTGGTTACTATCTAAAATAATACGGCAACTGCCCAATCCCATGCCCATGCCGTATTTATTACAAGCCTGTGCCAGATTATGGTTGATAGTTCCCGCCAATCCGGTACCACCCGTCATGCTCGAAACCCAAATAGGTACGCCCAGTTCCCTGCTTCCAAAACTTGTTTTTAACGAGATGTTTTCAGGATGTGCTGCCAATAACGGCTCATAATAAAACCGTTGGTCGGATTGTATTTGCGATACCTGTGATTGAAAGGCCAAATCAATGTGAGCCTTTTTGCGTGCCGATGTAAGTTCTTGTTCCAAAAACTATTTAAGTTATAGTGGTAATAACCGTTTTAGCATGAAAAGGTTTGTATTACCAAACACTGGGACAAAGGTAGTGTAATGATTATTATTTTTTGTTCATTGGGTATAGGATATAAACCTGAGCGTATATTTTTAGTTACCAAGCCAACCAAAAGTAGTATGAGGCCGCTCTGCCAAAGATTCTTGAGACTAATAAATACTTTATTAAAATAACAATGCTATCCCTATGGGTTATTACATTATCGCAACATCAATTTATAATTGATATAAATAGACTACCATTAATTCCCCATAAACACAGCCGTTTCAACATTATTTGTGTAATAGCATTTACTTTTTTGTTAACTGTTGAATAAAACCATGTAAGTAAAAATTTGAAAAACTAATATTGTACTAAAATGAACCTAATAGCTCAAACTACTAAACCTATGGAACAGAAAACCAATTTAAACCCTGTGCGCACTATGGCCATTAAAATGATGGCATTATTAGTAGCGTTCACTTTTACTTTTGCCAAAGTAAATGCACAAAATGATGCTGATATGCTTGATAAAGCCATCGGCTCTGTAGTTACTGTTGCCGTTTACAAAACCGATGAAGCAAAAAAAGCGCTTGGCTTCCGTAATCAAAAAACCAACGCACAAAAAGCTTACGAAAAACTACTTGATTTGGGTAGCTCTCAAATCTCAGGCTCAGGCTTTGTGGTTGAAAAGAACGGCAAGAAGTATGTAATTACCAATGCACACGTGGTAGAGAATGCTTCGGAAGAAGAAAATGCTTTGTATGTGTTCAGTATTGACCGCACCAAGTATGAAGTGAAAATTGTAGGCGGCGACACCTATTTTGATTTCGCTGTACTAGAATTCATCACCCCTCCCGGAAAAGAAATTTCGGCCATTAAGTTTGCAGCAAAATCTCCCCGCATCGGTGATAAAGTATTTGCTATCGGTAACCCTTTGGGCGAATATCCTTACACTGTTACCGACGGTATCGTTAGTGCCAAAAACCGTGTACGTAACGGTATGACCGGTAAATTCGGTTTCTTGCAAAGCACTGCAACTGTTATTTGGGGTAATAGCGGTGGTCCTTTGGTAAACATCAAAGGAGAAGTAGTTGGCATCAACTCACAAATTGCTTTTGCTCCTCGTGGTGGCGATCCCCTATGGCAGCCACAAATCAACTTTGCTCTTGAGCATGAGATTTGCGAACGTTTGCTAGGCGATATTTTAACTAACAATGGTTTGGTACGCCGCGCTTATGTAGGTGTTGAAGTTACCCAATCGTTTGAATATGCTGAATGGATGAGCTGGTTTGGCGGTAGCCCTTGGATATTGTCTGATACTCTTCCTTTGGTTAAAAACGTAATTCCGGGTTCACCTGCTGCTTCAGTTCTTGCCAACAAAGTGGGTGCTCAAATCTACTCTGTAAACGGAGTAACTGTGCGTAGCAACAACGAAGTATTTGGTGAATTTGAAAAAGTTCGTCCGGGCGAAACTGTTAAAATGGTAATCATTACTGCAGCTGGCCAAGAAACGGTTGAAATCAAAACCACAGAAATCACTACCCGTAACCTTGAGCAATTGGCTACCTATGTATTAGAAGCCAGCGGCCAATACAAACTAATGAAAAACGACGACGGTAGCGTAGCAGTGCGCAGCACTTCTCAAAGCGAGCCAGTTGCTTCATTAGGCACCCGCAGCACAAAAGGTAATGTTGCCAAAGGCGGTATTAAACAAATCAGCGATTTTGAAGACGGTACTACTTACCAAATTCTTAGCGCGGGTGTTGCTTATACCAACTACACTTCAAAATACCGTGTGAAAAAATTAAGCGACTTGGGTGCTGCCCTTCGCTTAACAGGTGAATCTGGAAACATCCACTTGTTTGTAATGGACCAAGACAATCCTGAATCATGGGAACCAATGTCGATTATGTTTGACTTGAGCGGTAGCCAAGAAATCAGCCAAAACACTCTTTGGTATTAATATCTGACTAAACGGTTTCCGTACCTACAATATTGAACCCTGCCCCAAAAGGCAGGGTTTTTTATTGGTTGGTATAATAAACACCTATGGTTAGTATAAACTGTAATTCGACCCTACCCTATTTATCGTTTGTGAGATTACAAACAATAAAAATTATGAAACTAAAATTTACACTTTATGCAGTTATTCTACTTTTAAGCACGGCCTCGCTATTTGGACAAAGCTTCTACGGTATAAAAACCGGCTTAGGCACTTATGTTCCACTCACCAACGGTACTCCTATTACATTAGATGATGCCCAAGGCGGCGGACGATACTTTAGCTACAATTTGGCGTTTAAAACCTTTGACCACGAAGCCAACTTTAAAGCAGGGGGTAACAGTTTGGGAGCTTATGTAGCTTTTGACGGATATTTGGCGGCATATACCAGCCCTTCGCAAAGCCACACCATTATTTACCATGTTCTTTTATTAGAAGGATCTAACAATGGATTGCGATTAAAAAACAACTCTGCAATGCTATACAAGTATGAGGGTACACAAGGAAGCGGTATTCTGAAAGTGGAATGGAATAATATGGGAATTGTAAACCACCACGACTCGGAGTTCATTAATCTGCAATTATGGCTAAACGAAAGTGATAAGAGTATTACTTATTCATACGGCCCAAGAAGTATCAGCGGTACTTTAGGCAACCATGTAGGGTTGTTTTCTACCCTCAATGCACAGTTTGGCGTTTTTGATAACGCTATGTACTTTTTTGGTGTGCCCCAACGATTTACAATAGTAAATGCAACAGGATTTAATGATATGCCCTCTTTATCTGAGTTGCCTGAAAACGGCAGGTATTTTACGTTTACTACCAATACAATAGGTATACAAGATGTTAATACAAGTAGCTTGAAAGGAGTTTATCCAAATCCGGCACAAACAGCCATTACATTGCCCTACGCAGGTATTTATACTATTACAGATATTACCGGAAAGCTGATAAGCACAGGGGAAACACTAACAGAAAATACTACTGTTGACGTTGAAAGCCTAAACACCGGTATTTACTATATCCACTACACGAAAGACGGAATAACTATTAACGAGAAATTGATAATCGGTACCCGATAAAACTTACTTTACTTACCAATAGTTGAAGTGTATCGCCTTCTGATAATCGTGCAAACGATTTCAGAAGGTTTTTTATTTCCAGTTAAGGGTTTCAAGCATTCGCTCAATGTCTTTCATAATAAACTCTTGCACGGGTGCAATAGAATCAACATTGGTGCGGTGGTTAAAATAAAACGCCCCGTCAAGATAGTGGCGCTTATTATCGGTAGCGTAAAATCGGAATGAGGTGGCCGTTTCACCCTCTAAACTAAAAGTGGTTATATACATACTGCGGGCAGTATCATCCACCAGCATGGGGGTAATATCTTGCGCTTTTATGGTATGCTCGTAGGCATATTTACGGCTTTGTTCTTCCAACTCAGCCAGCTTTTCGTTATTACCGTTAAAATCTTTATAGGTAAGATGCAGTACCGCATTAAACTGCGGGTAGCGAACATTTAACCAGCAAGGCTCAGTATTTGAGCTTGAATCGGCGAAAACACCTGCATACGTTGGGTATTCAAAGGTAAAAGGGCAGTTGCTGTTGTATTGTACATACTGTTTCTCGGGCAAATCAATACGGAAATATCCTTTGCGTTTAGGAGTATAATCTTGTTTGCAGGCAGCAAAAACAGCCACTAAACACAAAACGATAATGGTTTTATAACGCATGGTACAAGTTTAACGGAATTTGGGATATAGTAGTATGCCTTTGCTTAATCAAGAGGAATAATGGGCATTGTTTGGCGGCTTGTATCAACCACTTTAACTTTTACACGTTTTATCTTACGCTTATCTGCCGATTCTATTAAAAACCTGAAGTTTTCGTACTCTAATTTAGCACCGATGTTGGGTATTTTTCCTGCTATTTCCAGCAACAAACCGGCTAATGTATCGGCATCACCTTTCACATCGTCAAACGTATCAGTATCAATATCCATCAAACGACACATATCGTTTAGCTGCACCTTTCCTTCAAAAACAAAGGTACTGTCGTCCAGCTTGCTGTAGTTGGTTTCCTCAACATCAAACTCATCGTTTATCTCACCAAATATCTCCTCCATCACATCCTCCATCGTTACCACGCCTGATGTACCGCCGTACTCATCCACCACCACAGCCATGTGCATCCGTTTTTCCTTAAAATCTTTCAGCAAATCGTCAATTTTCTTGGTTTCGGGAACAAAAAAGGGCTTGCGCAATAAAGGTTGCCAGTTGTACTCATCCCCTTCGTTTAAGTGTGGCAAAAGGTCTTTGATGCTTAATATACCTATTACTTTATCAAAGTTGTCTTCATAAATTGGAACACGCGAATACCCCCACTCGTTTACCTTTTTCATCAACTCGGTAAACGTTAAGGTATTTTCAAAAGCCACCACATCCATGCGGGGCTTCATTATCTGCTTCACAGATGTATTACCAAAGTTTACAATACTTTTCAGTATCCCCTTTTCTTCCACACTGCTCTTATCGTCAGTGGTGATATCAATGGCATGGTTGAGTTCTTCTACCGAAAGCATATGCCCCTTTTTGGTAATGCGCTTATCTATTATGGTAGATGAATGCTCTAACCAGCGTACAAAGTATTTTAACGGAAAGCTATGGCTAAGGAAAAACAACGGCCCCGCCATTATTTTGGCTATTTTAAGACTGTTTGACAGCGCGTAGATTTTGGGCATAATTTCACCAAAAATCAACAGCAGGAAGGTTACTAATACTACCTGCACAAAGAAGCCAAGCAAATGGTATTGCGAAAAATCAAACGCCAACTCAAAAATGATAGACGAGATTAGTACAATACCTACGTTCACAAAATTGTTGGCAATAAGTATGGTAGCCAGCAGTTTTTTATGGTGGTCCATAAAATACACGATGGTATCAAAAGGCTTGCTCTTCATTTCCCTAAACTCATCAATGGTTTGGGGTGATAATGAAAAGAAAGCATTTTCTGATGCAGAAAATAGTGCAGAGCAACACAGCAAAAAAGCAATAGCTACAAGGGCTATTATGATGCTTGCCAATGCTGCGCCGTCAACATCAGGGCGCAACACCTGCATTATGATAATTGATAAGAACTGTGTTCGTTCGGAAGGAATATCCACGTGGGTATGATTTTAATTAAAACGGCAAATCGTCGTCGGGCATAGGTTCCGGTGCAGCAGGAACGTTATCATATTGCTGCGTTGGAGCACCGCTGTTATTGCTGTAATTACCTGTATTCCCGCCTTTGTTGTAAGAAGAGCCTGATCCTTCTTCGCCGCCACCGCCGGTGCCACCGCCTAAGAAAGTCATAGCGTTTGCGCGTATGTATTTGCTTTGACGTTCTTGGTTAGAGTCTTTATCTACCCACTTATTAGTACGTATTTTACCTTCGATATAAAGCATCTTGCCTTTTTTCACATATTTCTCGGCAAGGCGGGCCAAATCGTCCCACAACTCTACGTTATGCCATTCGGTTTGTTCAACCAACTGGCCGTTTCTATCCCTGTATGATTCGTTTGTAGCTATAGTTATACGGGCAACGGCTTTGTTACCATCCAAATACTTCACTTCGGGGTCTTTGCCCACATTCCCTACTAAAATTACTTTGTTTACTGACATTTTATTCTACTCTTATCAAGTTTACTTACTTGTTTCTTTTTCAATGTATTCGGAGATAAAACGCTCCATTAATTTAGATACTCCGTATTGATGCAAAGTACCTAAACCAACCTCAAAGATAAGTGAATTATTTATCAAAAAAAGAGGCTCAACCCCAATGTGCCAAAACACAGCATCGATATCACGATGCGAGAGTTTATGCACTGTGTGGTAACTTTTACGGATAAATTTAACCGCCTGACCGTTGATAATTTTTTCAAAATCAGAATGTTCTAACAGTGCATTTTTATCCGCCAAAGCAGCTTGGGTTTCAATCAAAGGAAACTCAAACAAGTTTAGCCAAATATCTTTATTGGTTCGCTTTTGCAGATAGGTACTACCCTCTTTATCAATAAATAAGTAGTTAAAGTACCGCGTTTTAACCGCCGTCTTTTTTGCCTTAACGGGTAATTGGGAGACCGTTTTGTCTTTAAAGGCTTTACAAGTAGTTGCAAAAATGCAGTTGCCGCAATCCGGGTTTTGAGGCTTGCAATACAGTGCCCCAAACTCCATCACCGCTTGATTGTAAATAGCAGGGTAATTGGTATCAATCAGTTGGTTAGCCAATTCATAAAACAACTTTTGCCCCTTGGTGCCATCAATAGGCTCATCAATACCAAAATAACGAGCAAGCACGCGATACACATTCCCGTCAACAACAGCAACAGGTTCATTAAAAGCAATGGAAGCAATGGCCGCTGCCGTGTATTTACCCACTCCTTTCAGTTTCAAAATCTCAGCATAGCTTGGGGGAAACTTTCCTCCGTATTCAGAAGCCACTGTTTTGGCAGCAGCATGCATGTTGCGCGCACGACTGTAGTAACCCAACCCTTGCCAAAGTTTTAATATTTCGTCTTCGGGGGCGTTTGCAAACGCTACAATGTCGGGATATTTATCCACAAACTTTTGGTAGTAGGGTAAGCCTTGCGCCACCCTTGTTTGCTGCAAGATGATTTCTGACAGCCAAATGCGATATGCGTCATTAGTGCCCCGCCAAGGCAATTGGCGTTGGTTTTGGGCATACCACCCCATAATTTCATCACTAAACCCCATTTTTTATTTTCCCACAAAACAATATTAATGAATTGACGTTTTAAAAAGGAAATTTAACAATGTTATAAGTAGTTAGTTATCAAAAGCGTTAAATTTGCACCCGCTTAAGGGCGTTTTGAAACAAGTAAGACAGATTAAATCGTAAAGTGTATGACGAAAGCAGAAGTAATCAACGAAATCGTAAACAAAACCGGAATCGGCAAGGCCGAGGTACAACAAACCGTTGAAACTTTCTTCAAAGTGATGAAAACATCGATGGTAGAAGGTAAAAATGTTTATTTCAGGGGTTTTGGAAGTTTTGTTTTGAAGAAAAGGGCTAAGAAAGTTGCCCGTAACATCTCCAAAAACACGGCCATAGTGATAGATGAGCATTATGTTCCAAAGTTTAAACCCGCTAAAACTTTTGTAGATAAAGTAAAGAAAAGCGAAGCTGTAAAAACCATGCTTCCTGAAAACGCCTAATTAGCTTAGGTTAAAGTTTTGTTGTAACCTGCAACTGTTGTTTATTTGCAGTCCCTTTTCACCTAAAATAAAAAGAGATTGAAAGATAAACATATTGTTGCAGGTTTACTTTTTTTATGCTGTGCTGCTATTGTAGCTCTTCTTGCATACAAAGGGTTTAACTCTTCTAAAAAAACCCTTACCCCACACCAAGCCAGCTCTAAGTTCAACGCTGATTTTGCGGATATTATCTCGCAGGCAACCCAAAAACTTACTGATATTGAAAAGGCTTTTGTAAACGAGCAAGGCCAACGCGCAAAAAATACTGATACAGTAGTGGCGTTTGATGCGTGCCGTACTTTGGTAAAGTTTTGGGATTCGGTTGAACGTTTTGATGTAGCCGGTTACTATTATACCCAAATGTATGATAGAAACCCTACGGAGTTTAACCTGATGAATGCCTCACAGCGATATTACGAACACGCAACAGTGGTTGCGGATAGTTCAGCCTCAGCGTTTTTCTTAAAGCGTGCTGCCGACGGGTTTAAAAAAGCACTTAAACAAAATCCAAGTAACCTTGATGCAAAGGTTGGTGTGGCCATGTGTACGGTTACCGACCGAAATATGGTAATGCAAGCCATACCTATGTTAAAAGAGGTGTTGGCTGTTGATAGCAACCACATTAGAGCCAATTTTGTATTAGGGGTTTTGCAAATTGAGTCAGGACAATTGCCCAAAGCGTTGCATAGTTTTGAGAAATTAGTATCTTTGCAGCCCTTAAATGGCGAGTTTTATTTCTATCTTGCTGAAGTTCAGCAAAAAATGGGGAATACTCAAGCGGCCATTTTTAACTACGAACAAGCTAAAGTTCACTCTACGAATGCTGCAAGCAGAGAAGGGATTGAACAGATTATAAAAGAATTAAAAAAGTAAGTAACTAAAAGATTTTACAATTATGCCAAGCGGTAAAAAAAGAAAACGTCATAAGATAGCCACCCACAAACGCAAAAAAAGGCTTAGAAAAAACAGGCATAAAAAGAAATAAGCTGTTTTAGCTTTTCCCCTCTATTTTCTTTATAAATAGCTGAGAAGCAATAACACTCCGGCACTTTGGCTAATGAACTAATTGTAAATGCCACTGACTCGGGATTATTAATTGCTTTGCTCAAGGATAAAAAACTGGTTGAACTACACCAAGAAAACGGTGGAGGTCAATTTTCAGTGGGCGATATTTATCTTGGGCAAATCAAAAAAATAATGCCGGGCCTCAACGCAACGTTTGTAAACGTTGGGTATGAGAAAGATGCGTTTTTGCACTACCTTGATTTGGGACCACAAATACGGTCGCTTAACAAGTTTGTGAAATTTGCGCAACAAGGCGGCATCCGTACAGGTGATTTAACCACCTTTAAGACCGAGAAGGATATTGTAAAATCAGGAAAAATCACTGAGGTTTTTCAAAAGGGTAACCACGTGCTGGTGCAAGTGGTAAAAGAGCCTATAAGTACAAAAGGGCCTCGCATTAGTTCAGAAATTTCGCTAGCGGGGCGATATATGGTATTGGTTCCGTTTAGTAATCAAATATCCGTATCTAAAAAGATTAAATCGTTCGAAGAGCGTTCGCGCCTTAAAAACCTTGCGGCCAGCATAAAGCCGCAAGGTTTTGGCGTTATTATACGTACGGTTGCAGAAGATGCCTCGGCAGCGGAGCTTCATAAAGATTTGCTTGACCTGACAAGCCGCTGGGACGAAATCACGAAGAATTTATACAAGGCTTCTCCCCCGTTTAGAATATTGGGCGAAATGGACAAAACCTCATCGTTGTTGCGCGATTTGCTAAACGAGAGTTTTACCAATGTGGTGGTAAACAATCAGAAGGTGTATGATGAGGTGAGGCGGTATGTGGGGCAAATTTCTCCGGATATGGAGAAAATTGTGAAACTGCATACCGGCAAAACTCCTGTTTTTGAGCAATACGGGGTTGACAAACAAATAAAACTTTCGTTTGGTAAAACAGTATCGTTTCAGGGAGGTAGTTATTTAATTATTGAGCATACTGAGGCTTTACACGTTATTGATGTGAATAGTGGAAGTAAGAGCGATAATGATAACAACCAAGAAGAAAATGCACTAAAGGTAAACCTTGAGGCAGCGGCAGAAATAGCCCGCCAGCTTCGCCTGCGCGATATGGGCGGTATTATTGTGGTTGACTTTATCGACCAAAAAAACCAAGGTAATAAACGTATTGTGTATGATAGGCTGAAGGAAGAGATGAAGAGTGACCGTGCACGACACAATATTTTGCCGATGAGTAAATTTGGGTTGATACAAATTACCCGCCAGCGTGTTCGCCCCGAAATGAATATTGAAACGCTTGAAACCTGCCCTATGTGTAAAGGGACAGGACAAGCGGGTCCAAGTATTGTGATTACTGACGAGATTGAACAAAAACTGGCGTATTTGTTTAAGAACGTTAACATTAAAAATGTTACAATATCTACTCATCCGTATATAGCGGCTTATCTAAAAAGCGGCTTCCCATCCATCAGGCAAAAATGGTTTATGAAGTACAAACGATGGGTGAAAATTGAATTGGATAACACGTTCCATTTTGGTGAATATCATTTTATTGATAGCACCGTTGGAGAAGAGATTATCTTATAAGGGTTACTGAACCTTTGCGCGTTGGTTGTATGGTGCCGCATTCATAATTATAATCAATAACATAGTAGTAATTGCCTGTGGGTAAGGACTCTCCCCTATGTGCCCCCTCCCAATAAAAACTCTTGTCCTCGGTTTTAAACAGTATTTCGCCCCAACGGTCAAATAGTAAGCATCTGAATTTCCCCAATCCACTTTCTGTAATGTGAAAGTAATCATTCATCCCATCGCCATTGGGCGTGAAAGCTGAGGGTATGTACAAGTAGCTTTCTTCTCTATCATAAAAGCCTATAAAAACACTGTCTGTAAACTCACAATCGCCTAATTTTACTTTCACCCAATATACACCGCTAGTATCCACAACAATTTTACGCGTAGTTTCTCCTGTAGACCATTGATAGGTGTCACCTTCTATTGCGGCATCCAATTGCCAATTCCTAAACTCAATACACCTTAAATCGGGGCCTAAAAAGTTATTACTTATTGCAGTTAGTGAAATGGAGCTGTCTTTTGAGTTGAAAATACAATTACCCATTTTAACTATTGCTGAAACAACTGAACCATTCTGAGTAATGAATGCCGAATCAGCATTAATGGTGTCGCCATCAACAATTAGCGCGGTTGTGAAACTACAGTTTGTATTTATGTTTGAGCGGTCGATATATACCATTGCGCTGCTGCACGACTTCACTTTTACGGTAAATGACACTCCTATTGTAACATTCTCAACATTGCCGCACCTTGGGGCTGTATTATCACAAAAACAAGAGGACGATACCGTTGCAGGAAACTCTGCAATCGCTCCATCAATTGTATAGTTTACAGGTATGTTTGCTATTGGTATATCTATGATGTTTATCGGGGCTGAAACTATATCACATCCTTTATCGCTAAAATCCATTGATACTAATACAGGTAAATTCTGAGTGCCGCCTTTGGTTGCTCCTGTTATTAAATACTTGCCATTTTCTGTTTTATTGGCGGTATAAAAAGCATTACTTTGGTTGGAACCGATTTGATACGCCGCTTCGTTAATACGGTTAAGCCCAGTATCCATCAATAATAAATAGGCTGCTTTTCCTCCCGAAGTGAAGCCTGAAACTGTTATAGTTCCGTCTTTTAAATACACAGGATGGTAAAAACTGCTTTCGTTACTATTGCTGTATCTCTTTGCCTTTAATGGGTTGCCATTGTTATCAATTAACAGGGTAAACCCATCAAAATAAGTATGCCCGCTTCCATATTGATCGTGGTCGCTGCAATAGCCTGATAAAACAAATTTATTGGCATTAATCTGGGTCATCGCCCAAGCATTTGTGGTACTCCTATCAACATTACTTGATGTTAAGCTGTAGGTATTACCCGGTAATTCCATACGGTACGATTGCACCCAATCAATTACCCCTGTAGCTGATACTTTAGCAACCATGGCAGCAAAATAATCCCAAACATGACCGACCTGCCCGCAAAACATAAAACCTCCGCCTTGTACTGCAATTACCGAAGAAAAGTGAGGATAATTTCTGTTGGTATTGATTGCACTAAACGTTGTTTGTTGACCATTTGAATTTAAAAGTAACACGAACGCTCTATGCAACTCTCCTCCGTACTCCCAAGGATTGTAGGTTCCCCCTATGGCAACATTGCCGTTATCATCAACTGCTACACAACGGGGTACTAATTGATTGTTGTTTCCGTAAGTTTTATACCAAATCAAATTACCTAAAGTATCCGTCTTTAATACAAAAAGTCCATCTCTACCGTTTACATTTTTGGCTCGCCCGCATATTACTACTGCGTTTTTATTTACCGCAATTCCAAAGGGTAGTTTCTCAGTATTGGATGTAAAGCTGGTACTGATTTGCTTTTTATGATGCTTATCAAAACTCATAAAAGCTATATCAAGAACTGAACCCGAGCCTTTTATTGGAAATGTAACAAACGTTGTTCCGCTGGGTAATGTAGTACTTTGTTGATATTTCCCTGAGTAAGGTTGACCGTTATTATCTAAAACAGTTAAGAAACTATTTTGGCCGTAACCTTCGGACGAGCTAAAAACAGCACATAAAATTGCACTAATCAATGGGAGGTAACGCAAACGCATGAACTTTTTCATTTTAACAAAGCATATTCATTGATTGAAAATCAATCTTTGCTAACTCACACTTACTGCCTGAAAAATACTGCTCGCTTCCTAAAATAATAAAACAGATTCCCAAAGTGAATTATTGTCTATTACGACAAGCGGCTAATAGGTTAATAAGGTTGGTTACTATAAAAGACGTTGAAAAATTCTTTTAAGTTGCCCAATAAAAAAGAGCTATCAATAATTTAATACTGCGCCTTGAGTATTACCCACTGACTTAAAAGTGTTATGAATAGTAATAAAAATCCCCTGCACGGTAAGCCGTGCAGGGGATTTATGCTATAAAGGCACCTATTTATTGATTACCAAACGGCCTGTGCTACGCGTACCGTTGGCAATATTGCGAAGGGTGTACACATATATGCCGTTGGTTAATTCAGTGGTGTTAAGCGTTACTGAGTTACCCTCTATGTTGTTGCCTACCCATACCGGTTTTCCGGTGATGTCAAATATTTCAATAGTATTATTCCCTGCACTTTCCCAAGTAAATGTTACATCTGAGGTAGCCGGGTTAGGAAACACATTCACAGGTGTTTGCCCAATCACTTTTGCTGAAAGAGGGCCGTCAAATTCATAAATAATATGCCCTATTTGGGTTATTCTGTTCGGATCGTAATCAAGTCGCTCCCATTTACGAAACAAACCATCGTTTCCATAAGTGTATGTATAGTTGTATGACCTTACCCATTTGGGGTTCAAATACATATCAACTTCAAGTAAGCGTTCCCTATCAAGACTATCGTATTGGTAGGTAAATCTTTGGAACAAAACCCAGGATAAAGACGTTTCATCCCAAAGTTCGTATATTGTGGTATTAACTTTTCCTTTTGCATTGTAGCTATTGTAACTACGATACGAAGGCGTAGCATTACCTAATGTATCAAGATAGTATTTGCTAACCGTATCTTGTTTGCCATCCGTAGTGTAAACGTATTCTTCTTTTGAGTAATTTCTCCAATTTCCATTAGAATAACGCAACTCATAAATGGCGTTTAATTTCTTATCCGGATTATACAGGTATGAATACCGGTAAAGCGGTGCCCATTGCGTACCGTCGTGCAGTTTCCAATCATAGTAATCCCTGTCACCGTTTGAATTGTAAGAAAACTCTGCTTTAAAAAAATTTACCCAAGCCGCTTTAGATTCATCGTAATATTGGTTGGTTTCTGTGGCAAGCCTGCCGTTGTTGTCATAAGTATATATGCCTGTATCATAAGGCACAAACTTACCATCCCTAAAATGTTCGGTATAATAACTCACCTGTTTTTTCTGAGCCGAAAGTGGCAACACAAACAACAAAGCAATACCCATTGTTGTTAAAAAAGTAAATGTTCTTTTCATTTTTAAAATTAGTTTACTCTCCTAACGCGGGGCTTTATAACGGAGTTGTAAGATATACCCCCTATCGCATCTACGATTATACCAACACTGATATTGAAACTACATCATCTTAACTATTGCATACTTGTCCTTTAAAATTATTACTGCATGCAAATCTCAAACACCTATTTCTGTTTCTCAAACAAGTATTTACCCCCACCTTGGCTAAAGTTAAACTTGTTTATCACCCCGTCTTCAATCATAAAGTCTATTTTTATACCTGCTGCCTTAAAAGTGAAGGAGGTTTCAGAATTTGCCTCTAAAGGGAATGCCCCTTGTCCGGTTGCTTGCCCTGTTAGTGCACCATCCACCGCCTTAATCGTAATCTTTAACGGAAAATTTTCAGCCGCATACACTCCTTCATAAGCTGCAAGCTGTTCAGGAGTGAAAACTACCTTTTCCATAGAGGGTACTTCGTAGGGTTTTCCAAAAGCAACACTTAATAATGCAATCATTACATCATTCATATTATAGTTTGAACCATTAATAGTAATTGCTGCTGAAAGACTATCTGACGGGAAATAACCCAGCAAAGAGCTAAAGGCATCTATACCGCCGGTGTGCCCGTACGATGTACGTTCTCCAAACGGAAAGGTGAAGCACCCCATGCCGTAACCGTCTATCTGTTTCATCATTGAATCTAATGAACTTTTACTAATAAGTTTGCCTTGAAACAATGCCTCGGCAAACTTGCTTAAATCAGTGGGGGTACTAACAATTGCACCTGCACCGTGCGGGATGCTCATATCCGTTTCGGCTTCTTCTTGCCAATCTTTACCGGTATAACTGTATGAAGAAGCTTCATTTTTCTTGGTGTCGATTGCGCTCCCAAAGTAAGTATTGGTTAGCCCAGCCTTTGCACAAATACGGTTTGTAAGTTCCTCTGCATAGGATTTGCCTGTTAAGTACTCAATCACATAGCCTAAAAGAATATAATTAGTGTTGCTATACTCAGCGTTTGAACCCGGAGCAAAATCTACCGGTAGCTTGTATATCAACTCAAGCATTTCTGCCTGTGTCTTCTTTTGGGTATAGTATTGCAAATACCCCGCATCGCTGGTAAGATTGTGTAATCCGCTACGGTGGTTTAATAATTGACCGATGGTAATTTTATCCGCACTTGGTACTTTGGGATAAAATTTATCCAGCTTGGTATCAAGGGTTAACTTCCCCTCATCCACCAACTGAAAAATCATAGTGGCCGTAAACATTTTTGTAATAGACCCTATACGGTATTTGGTAGCAACATCAGCAGGTAATTTTTGGCTACCATCTATCTTTTTATACCCTATTGCCTTTGCATACAACACCTTGCCGTTTTTATAAACCACGGCACTGGCCATCATTTTGTTGTTTGACTCAAGGGCAGTGAAAAGACTGTCTAATTTCTGAGTATTAATAGATTGTGCGCTACCTAAAGAGGCAACTAACAACAGCAATAAAGCGGGTATCAGTTTTTTCATCGTGAATGAAGGATTAGTAAAGTAAAATTACCCCGCCTCCTCATCACGGAAAAAAATAATCCATAAACGGCTGTAAGAAGCCGTTAGAAAGAAACTTTGAGATTAAATAAATACCGTAGTTGAGAGCAGCATACTTTTTTCAAACGCAGCGATATCAAGGCCGGTTTCAATGTTGTTCTCCTGCATAAACTGTATCAGAAACTCCGTTGGCATATTACCCACCAAATCATCATCGGCCATCGGGCAACCGCCAAAACCTTTAATAGCTCCGTCGAAACGGCGGCAACCATTGTCCCAGGCAGCTTGCACTTTCTCGCGCCAGTTATCTTGTCGGGTGTGCAAATGCGCACCAAACTCAATGTTGGGATATTTTTTAATAAGATGCCCGAACAGATACGAAATTGTTTCAGGATTAGCCACCCCAACCGTATCTGATAATGAAATAGTCTTAATGTCTAACCCTGCCATCTTGTCCACCCATTCGTCAACTACGTCAGTGTTCCAAGGATCCCCGTAATGATTCCCAAAACCCATGCTAATATATATTACCAACTCTTTGCCGGTATCCTTGCACAACGAGTGAATATACTTCACATTCTCAAACGATTGGGCAATGGTACTGTTGGTATTTCTCACCTGAAAAGTCTCAGAAATTGAAAAGGGAAAGCCCAGATAATTTACCGCGCCATGGCTAACAGCTGCCTCTGCCCCTTGATTGTTGGCCACAATAGCCAGTAATTTAGTACGGGTTCCGCTACGATCGAGGTTTTGGAGTACCGTTTCGGTATCCCGCATCTGCGGAATGATTTTGGGTGACACAAAACTGCCAAAGTCAAGTGTATCAAAGCCCACACGCAGTAAGCCGTTTATATATTCTATCTTTTTATCCGTGGGTATAAAATGGCTGAAACCCTGCATTGCGTCGCGCGGACATTCGATTATTTTCACCTTATTGTCAAAAGTTTACACAAAATTTACTTACCCACCAAACCTACTAAAATTTAGCGGTGCACAAAAATACACCTGCTATTTATATATAATAATAGTGCCAACACTTAATTTTTCGTTGCCCCATTAGGTTTTTTAGTAACTTTGCTATCCTTTTTTAAAACCAAGAAAAGATAACTAACATTAAGAATTATCAACCCATTATAATGGAGACTCTGAACCCACAGGAAGAACTGGACAGGATAAACCTTGAAGTTGCCGAAACCCAAGAAGATTTAGGTGATGAACCGGTGCAGGAAAACCTTACTTATGAAATTAGTACCGACCATGATGACGACACTGTTGACTACGGCACTTTAGGTAAGGAAGAATTGGTAGAACTTGCCATAAAAGCCGCTGCACAAGAAGACTTGAAAGATGCGGGTGAAATAATGCGCAACATTCGTCCACTGCTTGATAATATTTTTGCCGACGAGTATAATGCTGCCCTTGCCGCCTTTATTGAAGAAGGTAACGACAAGGACAGTTTTGAATATAAGGGCGACGGACTAAAAGACAGATTTTACGAAGCGTACAAAGCTTTGCAACGCCGTCGTGCCCAAGAACGTGAAAAAGCCGAGCAAGAGAAGACCAAAAACCTTGCGGCCAAACGTGCTATACTTGAAAAACTAAAACATCTTACTGAAAGCGATGAAACGGCCAATAGCCTTGAAGAGGTAAAAGAACTGCAACGCGAATGGAAAAAAATCCGTGTAGTGCCTCAGGAGTTTGTGCAAGAGCTATGGGACAGCTACCGTTTTTATCTTGATAAATTTTATGACAATGTTTCTATCAACAATGAGTTGAAAGAACTTGACCGTAAGAAAAACCTTGAAAACAAGATTGAGCTTTGCAAAAAGGTAGGTGAGTTGCAGGAAGAAAAGTCGATTAAAAAGGCTTTGATACTGCTGAACAAATTACACGAAGAGTGGAAGAACATAGGACCTGTGCCTAAAGAGTTTGCCGAAGAAATTTGGAAACGATTTAAAGAGGCATCAGACCTTGTATATGAGCAGAAAAAAGGTGAGATAGCCAAGTTGCAAGAGGTGCGTGAGCAAAACCTGCAACTGAAAACAGCCATTTGTGAAAAACTGGAACTGTTGGTGAGCACTACACCTGCTAAACCAAAAGAGTGGATTGAAATGACCAAACAAGTAAACGACTTGTTTGATGAGTGGCGTAAGATTGGTAAAGTTCCGCGCGAACAAAACGATAGTATTTGGGCGCGTTTCCGCGATTTACGCAATGGATTTTTTAACGAAAAAAATGCCTTCTTCCGCAAGCTGAATGCAGAAAAGACTGAAAATCTTGCTAAGAAAACCGCTATTTGCGAACGTGCTGAGGCACTAAAAGAAAGCGAAGACTGGCAAGGTGCCGCCAATCAACTGAAAAAAATGCAGGAGGAATGGCGCAAAATAGGTCCTGCACCTGAAAAAGTTTCGGATGCTATATGGAAACGTTTCCGTGCTGCCTGCGATAACTTCTTTAACCGCAAAGAAGAGCACTTTAAAGGTCAAAAAGAGGAGCAACAAACCAACCTGCAAAAGAAAACCGAATTGCTTACCCAGCTTGAAGGTTTGCTACAAAGCGAAGCCGATACTGAGGCTGCTTTTGCACAAGCCCGCCAAATACAAAAAGAGTGGGGCGAAGTTGGCTTTGTACCTTTTGACAGCAAAAAAGACATCCAAGCCCGCTTTAGCGATGCGATGGATAAGCTGTACAAGAAGCTAAAACGCAACCCTGAGGAGATGAGCGAAGCAAGGCTGAAAGAGCATTATGAAGAGCTTGCGAAAATGCCTGACGCTAACATGAAGCTGAAAAACGAAGAGCGCAGGGTACGCGAAAAAATTAAGTTTTTGCGTGGCGATATTGAAACGCTTGAAAACAACATCGGGTTCTTCCGCCAAGGTAATACCAAAGGCAGCAGCAACCCGTTTGTGAAGCAAATTGAGGAGAAGATAAATAAAGCCAGCGGACAACTTGCACGCCTTGAGCGCGAGTTGAAAGTAATACGCTCGCTTGCCTAAGGGATATTTTGCTCAATACCGCTTTAAAATACCTTAAATACTACATTACATCGGTGGGGCCACATGGCATCCACTCCCCTTTTGTTTACGAACTGGCTACTAAAATTCTGCCTGATAAGCGCCCTTACGAGGGCTACAAACAGGCCGAAACAGTTCGTAAACAACTACTAAGGGATACTACACTTATTAATGTAACCGATTACGGAGCGGGTGCTGGAAATGACGGCAAAAAATTATATCAACGTACGGTAAAAGATATCGCCCGTACATCGGCCAAACCTCCAAAATTTGCAAAACTGCTACATCGTTTGTGCGCACACTACAAGCCAAAATACCTGCTTGAATTAGGCACTTCTTTGGGCGTAAGCACCATTTACCAAGCAACTGCAGTTGCAACCAATCACCCCACAAACTACACTTTCATAACGCTTGAGGGAAGCGATAGTACAGCTACTATTGCCCGCAAAAACTTTACTGAATGCGGCTTGAACAACGTGCAGGTAGGCGTCGGTAATTTTGATGGTACATTGCCTTTGTACTTAAAACAGTTCCCTCAATTAGACTATGTGTTTTTTGACGGAAACCACCGCTATCAACCCACTATCGATTACTTTCACCAATGCCTTCCGTTAGCGCATGAAAACACCTTGTTTGTTTTTGACGATATACGCTGGAGTGACGAAATGGAACAGGCGTGGGAAGAAATTAAAAACCATCCGCAAGTAACGGTTACCGTTGATTTATTCTTTATGGGCCTTGTTTTTTTTAGAAAAGGTCAAGCCAAACAACATTTTACTGTAAGGTTTTAAACCATTAAACAATTATCATTTAGTCTTCTTTACCCTCTGATTCGGCAAGGCTATAAAAACGAAAAACCCGCCTCCCGGCAGGTTTTTCAGAAATAAATAATTGCTTATGGTTACTTATGAATTTTTTCTTTTGTTAATTCTCCCCGATAAAAACCGGTGCTGATTTGAATTCTTTGCCTGATTGTACTTTAACAGTATAAAATCCGGCACTTAATCCTTCACCGCTAATAATATATAACTCGCTATCAGTAGTTACCTTGCGGGTTTCCATTACTTTGCGGCCTAGCATATCATACACATTAATTTCGGCACCCGCATCTTTAATAACGGGGAATCTTACGTATATGCTACGGCTATCAGTACTTATTTCAATTGGGTTTTTAGCACTTAAGTAGTCTTCAAATACTCCATTTGAGTGGGTTTTCTTGAAGTGTAAAACAAACCTGTTAGTTAGTTTGGTACTACTTTCATGTGCAAAATTATATTTTTTATTTTGAAGTATATTAGTTTTTGTTCCTGTTTTTCTGTCTTCTAAAATAATTTCTTGAACTTGGTAAGGATTTGTAAACTCAAAATCCATTTCAAACGTACCGTCAAGCTTAGACTCAAAAGGCATTTCCACCGAATAGAAATCAGAGGTAATTTCTTTTAATACATTAAATACAGTGTGTTTTCCATCCTCGGTCAATGTATAAATATTGGGTGCATACGGATCGTTCATCAGCTTATGAGCATCCAACCTGTCAAATTTATTATCTCCTCTATACTGGTCAAACCATATATATGCTTCATCACTAACCTTCTCAGGGCTTTTTACTTTAATACGCAACATATCAAAGTCGTTAGTTTTACGTCCTATGTTGTTATACATAGAGTCGGTTGTGCGCCAGCTGTTATTCACCGTAAACGATGCGTTATCAATTGCCGCCCTAACATAAAACACATGGAATGGGGGGATAACACTGCGACCACCATTAGCAGTAAGTCCGTTATCAGCCCTGTAAATTGAGTACACACCTCTTTTTTTACACCCTCCGCAACCCACGCTATCGTCCCAAGTACCGGTAATATCCCATATATAGTATGAGCTACCGCCTTCAAGGTCAGTTTGTTCTTTGCAGCTTATACCACTGGGATAAGGGTTTGCTATCATGTGCCAACCTACAGTATCATCATATCCTTGTCCTGTATAGCCGTTGGGGTTATTACGACCTAAAGTAGTTGTGAAGTTACCTGTTCCGGGGTACGTGCCGTTAATATCAATCATAAAGCTTGCAGCACTGGGCTGAAAACCATAGCTAAGCGGCCACAAGTAAATGGCGTAGTGCTTATTGTGCATTGTTTCATCCGCTGTTACAGGTCTCCAAGAGTTTACCAAACGGGTTTGGTCAAAGTTCCAAACGTTCCAGTGTGTTGCGGGTGAATAAAATATCGTGATATCGTCATTAAGTTCATTGCTAAGGGTTGCATCTTTAAGCGGCGAGGTAAAATGCCTCCATTGCTCTAAAGATGACTGAACACCATCGCCCACTTGCATTTCCATATACATGGTATCTTCAATGGTTCCAGTGCCAATACCGGCAACTTGTCCGTATTGCGTTGGGCTCAGAGCCTTTAATTTTAAACGATTATCGTTTGCGTCTAACGTTCCAGCTAAGTGATAAACCACACCGCGTATTTGGGCAGTATCGCCGCAAACCAACGTAGCGCCGTTGCGGTTTAAGACTAAGTCTTTAAGTCTGTTTGTTACGTTTGGGGTAGATTGGTCTAAAAATAATGTATCGTTTCCGCCTGAGCCGTTAAACACCATTATTGAGTTTCCGTTGGCCCTAAAGCGTCCGCTGTTACCCTGACCTTCAACTTTACCACTTTGGGTAATACGAAAGTTACCCAAAAGCAAATTACCTTGTGAAAACAACGTTGTGTTAGCCACCGTCATACTGTCAAGCATAGTAATGTTGTTACTATTATTAACAGTGATGCCTGATAGCGACCTATTATTCATATTAACGTTTTGCGCAGCAGTTGCATTAAATATTACCGGTCCGCTGCCCTGCACATCTGAAGCCGAAACCCAGTTTGCACCTTTAAAAGCAACAACAGTACCCCCTGTAATATAAACGTTAGTTGAAGCTTTTATCTCAACATCGTATTGCGAGTATCCTGCAAGGGCCGGCAAAGCCATCATTGCGGCAAGAGCTACTTTGATGGTATTTTTTGGCATAATAAACAGTTTCATATTCCGGTTCCTTATATATGGAGTTATCCCTTTTGGATGGTGATTAATTGTCGGTGTATGAGATTTCAGTCCAAGCTGAACCGTTCCAAATCATCATAATAATATCATTCTCATACAAATCACGAGTACCATCAGTATTGGTATTGTGAGTGCCTACGTTATCTACTATCCTTATGCCGTCAAAACCTCCGACTGTGATACATTCAATTATTATAATTTGCCCTATTTGCAAACCGGGGCTAAGAACTATTGAGCGTAGTGATGGTGAATTGTCTGACTCGATACGTAAGTATGAGCGGTTATCTACTTCGTATGGGAAGTTGTTTGAGTTTACAATGGTTACTGTACCTTCAGTTAATGTAGTACGAGGACGTAATGAAAAACCACCGTGCACGTCAAGCGCAGTAAGCGGGTCTTTATTATCAATCCCCACGTTACCGCCCCAAGTGGCTGTGATAACGTTTGAACGGTCGCAAAACTTGTGACCATTACCTACTACAAACAAGTGGTTGGTACTATCCACCCAAAGACGGTTACCTGTTACGGTATCATTGTATGAGCCTAAAGCTACCATGTTGTATGAGTTAACAAACAAGTTTTCTCCGTGTGCGCTGCTATGCACACCTTCAACCACGTTAAGTTCACCGGTAACTACACCGTAGCTTGCTGTGCCTTTTAAAATGTTATTACCACCAAATACTGCGCTAAAATCAGCTCCGCTAAGCACTTTGTTATTATCACCCGCGGTGATGGTATTGCTGCTGTAAACGCTATCGGTTAACCCATATACTAATGAGTTAGAACCTGTGGCAACACTATTTCTGCCACCAACGAATGTACGAGTACCAGCTACAAATCGTCCTGTTCTGTTGTTGTTTACACGAATAACAAAATCTACCGAATCAGTAGTTCCGATAAAGTTAGAAGATGCATTTGTTCCTGCATTACCATTTATTGACCAAGTTGTGCTTAATGCACTTGCCAGCGAGCGTTTGTAAACAACTCCTGTCGGGTCTATTACTAATAAGGTATCAAGCGCGTTATGACTCATGCCCAAAACTCTTAACGGGTTTGATGAGGCGGCCAATGTTAAAGCGTTTGTTGGGGTAGTGGCTCCAATACCAAAATGACCGCTGCTTGCCAATACCATACGTTGTACGTTATTAGAGCGGAAGTTCAAATCAGTAGCATCGGTTGAACCGATAAAGTTAGAGCCTGTAAGCGAGGAGTTACCAGTAATACTCCAAAAGCTACTGGTATTAGTGCAAGTACTTTGCCATGAGGTTCCATTGTAAATGTAAATGCATGAGTTGGTTGTGTTGTATATCATTAATCCCGTGGCAGGGCTTGATATCAAGTTCATTTCTGCATCAGTCATACGAGGCAAAAGAAACCCGTGTGTTGTTGACGATAATTCTAATATTGATGAACTGTGCGGAGAAGTTGTACCAATACCCATTTGAGCGTTGACAGTGGTAAACAAAGCTCCTATAAACAACACAGTTAAAATCGAACCGACAAAATTCTTCATCTTATTCCTAAAATTTTTTGATGATGCAAAGATTAGAAGGAACTTGACAATGCCCTACCGAATTTATATGAATTGCGGTATTAATATACGAGCGGCTGGTTTTAAAAACTATCTAAAAAAATGTGTCCAAAATTTAAAGCTCGTTTACGTGAAACACAATAAAAACAATGCCTGTATGGAAATCCATACAGGCATTTATACTTGTGTTACAAATCAGTATTAAAATAGTTTGAAGTTTGCCGAAAAGCCTTTCTTCTTATTGCCTGTTTTTTCTACAAACTTAACCCCGTATTGCTCCAGCTCTTTTAGCACGGGAATGTAAATCTCTTTTTGCACCGGTATGATAACCCCACGCGATTTTACCTTATTATTTAATATTAGCTTGGCAGCCATAGCAAGCGGCAAGCCCACTGTTTTTGCCATTGCTGTGTACTGGCTGTTTTCGCCCTTTACCTCAAGGCTTGATTGAACAATGTTCTCTTTCTTGCCCTTTTTGCAATGTATCTCATGATACATCACAATCATATCTTTGTCTTTGGGTTTTAGTTTAAGCTTTTTCTCAAGCAACTTCTGCAAAATTTGGGCGGGTGTTACATAAGTCATCCCTATCTTTTCATCGCTCAACAACCCTAACCAATCAATTGCTTTGTACTCTTTATCGCCCTTTTCTATTTCAAAATTCTTCCATAAAAAGGCATCAAGTTCAGATTTAGCAGGTAAAAACGAACTTGCAAATTGTTTGTAGGTAAGCTCTGAGGCATCCTCAATCACAAAAGAATCATCGGTAATGCCTAATGCCACCAAACAATTCCATTTTTTGCAAAATCCTTTGTGGCGAAGTGTTCCGCGCAACACAGTTTTTGCATTTTTTATCCCATAAGGGTCGATGTATTTAAGCGAGTCACGGTTAACATAAGCATCGTAACCACCTTCGCCGGGCACTTTTATTTTCTCAATTTGTGAAAACACACGGCTGTAAGGCACATATTTTATCTGCCCGTCGTCCAGATAGCGCGATGTACCTTGTCCTGCCAATACCACATTTCTAGGGTTCCAGGTCACTTTATAATTCCACGGATTATCGTCGCTTTCAGGTGCAATCAAGCCTCCACAATACGATTTAAATACCGTAACCTCTCCCCCATCTTCGGCTATTGCATCAATCAGCTTTTTAGCACTCATGTGGTCAATACCGGGGTCAAGACCCATCTCAGTCAAAAAAACTAAGTCAGCTTTTTTGGCTGCATCCGATAAGCCCTTCATTTCAGGGCTTGTGTATGAAGCTGTTACCAAATGTTTGCCGTATTTAATACAGTCTTCTGCAATCAAGCTGTGAAGGGTAGCTGGTAATAACGATATAACTATGTCAGAATCTTTTATATATTGCTCTCGCTCTTTCTCGTCGGTGGCATTAAAGGCAATAGGGGTACAATTAGCTAATTTAGCCGTAATTGCTTCCGCTTGTTTTTTATTTGCATCGGCAACAACAACTTGCCAGTTTTCAGCCTGTGAATGGTCTGAAAGGTACTTGACAAGATACGAAGATGATTTGCCGGCTCCTATGAGCAGGATTTTACGCATACAGGGCAAAACTAAAACAAGAATTTGAATTCTAATGTTAAATTTTACAATAGCTTAACACGCTATTAATCATTAATAAAAGATTTTTTATGTATCAAAAAAGTGCTGAAACAATATTGAAAGTATTTGCAAATGAGGATGAATTGCCCGAAAACCTAAGAGAAATATTGCAAAAAGCCCGAAAAAATACACAAAACTCTTACGCTCCATATTCAAAATTTAAGGTGAGTTGTGCCTTGCAACTTACCGATGGTACTTTGGTTATGGGCACCAATCAGGAGAATATTGCGTACCCGTCGGGCCTATGTGCTGAACGAGTGGCAATTTTTGCAGCTGGTGCGCAATACCCCCACACACCGCCAAAAGTTATGGCCATTACCGCCAAATCAGAAAAAGGAGCGGTTAACCACCCGCCCACCTCTTGCGGAGCTTGCCTGCAAGTAATGGCTGAATATGAAAACAGGTTTAAAACACCAATTACTATTGTATTATCAGGCGAAAGCGGTGAGGTATATGTGGCCGAAGGTGTGAAACAGTTTATGCCCTGGGGGTTTGAGAGTGACTTAGTGTAGATACCAGCTTATGTATTGATTTATAATTACTTAACGTACTTTTGAGGATATTGAATAAAGTAAAGCCTTGGATGTTTGCCATGCTATTGTTTGTAACCGCCCTTACAGGCTGGAGCCAAACCCGACAAAATACCTTTTTAATAAGTGCGGGGAATAACGCCATATCAATGCCTGCATTCAAATTCAATCCACTGCGACCTTCGTTCCAAGTGGGTTTTGAAAAGGTTTGGACGCAGAAAAAATTCAGCTTAGTTCAAAATTTCAGAGCCGGCTATTTCTATCAGCGTTTGGTGCATCACGGAGTACCCATTTATACCCAACTGGGCTATCGCTATACTTTTAAATTCGGGTTGCAAGTGGCTGCTTACCTTGATGCAGGCTATATCCACACGTTTACTGATGTGCAGGTATATAAACTAAACAGCAACGGAGAATATGAACGTGCTGAACGTGCAGGCAGAGCGCACGCCATGTTTGGCTATAGTGTATTGCTTTCTTATCCCTTTAAGGGCAAAAAGGTTGCTTTCAACCCTTTTATCCAGCATCAGTTTTGGATGATGACCCCGTTTGTTAAAAGCTATGTACCCCTGCTGCCCAATAGCGCGGTACACATTGGCACTTATTTCACCCTAAACCGTTCTGCAAAATGAAGTACCTACTATTATATATATGCTGCATCGCAGCTTTGCTAACTTCATCATGTAAAGATAGGGCTGTCCCTCCTACCCAAACCTGTGAAATTGATTTTGTGGACAGTAGTCAAAACCACCCCAAAGCAGCTATCTATCAAAACATCTTAAATACGTATGTGAAAAAAGGACTACCCGGAGCTGTATTATACATTCGCGATGACAACGGTGTTTGGATAGGTTCAGCAGGAAAAGCTGATATTGATAAGAACATTAACATGGCACCTTGCGTAGTTTCGAAGGTGGCCAGTGTAACCAAAATGTTTGTGGGTACCGTGGCTCACCTGATGGCCGAAGAAGGTAAATTTGATTACGACGACCCCGCGGCCGCCTACCTTCCCGCCGAGGTAGTTGAAAAAGTAGCCAACGCAAATTGCGCTACCATCCGCCAGTTGATGAATCATACATCGGGTATTTATGATCTTACCACTAACAGTAAGTTTTATTTGGAAGTTTTGAACAACCCCGACCAAACCTGGGACTCTGATGAGTTGATTGAGTTTGCTTACGGACAAGATGCCAATTTTGCCTGCGGCCAACGGGCAGATTATTCAAACACCAATACGATGTTGCTGGGCATGGTACTGAGCAAAATTGCAGGTCGCCCTCACCATGAGTTGGTGAAAGAAAAAATCCTTACCCCTTTAAACCTGCAACACGTGTATTACTACTCAAACGTGGGGTTGCCAGCCAATACTGCACAAGGATATTTTGATTTGTATAACAACGGCACTATAGTTAATGTGAGCAACTACAACACAGGCAGCGGTAACGGATACGGGGGTATGTATGCAACCGTTCGCGATATTGCCATTTTTGCTGACGCTTTGTTTAGGGACAAAACGTTATTGAAACAAGCTACGCTTGATGAGATGCTTACGTTTAACGAGGAAGACCCCTACATATTTTTAGGGCTGGGGGCCATGAAACGTTTCAGCTACAAAGGCGATACTAAGTTTGCCTACGGCCACACAGGGCGCGACTTGGGATACAGTGCCGATTGCTTCTATTTCCCCAATCAGAAAACCACGATGACCTTTATTGTAAATTACGGTACCAATGCTAAAAGCGGATTGAAACAAACGTTTTTAGACTTTGAAGATGCAGTGATTACAGAGATAACGAAGTAGATTATCCTCTTATAAAATAGATGTCGGATTGAAATCCGCCCCTTTTGCGATTACAAAGCGTGTAAGGACTTAAGTCCTTACACGCTTTGTAATTTTAACAGTATAGGGTTTAAACCCTATACCGTATCTCAACTTTTCAATATTGGGTTTTAGAGTAAACACCTAACTTCGCAACCACGTATGGGAATTAAGTCGATACTTGCCAAACCGCTGGCAGCCATTGTTAGCAAGCAAATAAAAAAATGGGCCTCACAACCTGTTGAAACCCAACAAAAGGTATTTAGCAGCCACATGGCCGTATTGGCGCAAACAGCCTTTGGCCGAGACCACAGTATCACGGCAAATACTACTTACGAGCAGTTTAAAAAACAAGTACCCGTGCGTGATTACGAAGCTCTGCGTCCCTACTTGGAGCGTGTAGTAGCCGGCGAGGAAAACGTAACTTGGAAAGGGAAACCTTTATATCTGTCAAAAACATCGGGCACTACATCGGGGGTAAAATACATCCCAATCAGTAAAGAAAGTATGCCCAACCACATTAACTGCGCCCGCAATGCGTTGTTGATGTATATAAACGAAACCGGAAATGCAGCCTTTATTGACGGCGGTTTGATTTTCTTATCAGGCAGCCCAGAGTTGGATAAAAAGAACGGCATTTTCACAGGTCGCCTATCGGGTATTGTAAACCACCACGTGCCCCAATACCTGCGCCGCAACCAACTACCCAGCTACACCACTAACTGCATTGACGATTGGGAAACCAAAGTGGATGCAATTGTGGGCGAAACCGTGAATAAGGACATGACGCTTATTAGCGGTATTCCGCCTTGGGTACAGATGTATTTTGATAAACTGACCGAGAAAACAGGCAAGAAGATTAAAGACATTTTCCCAAACTTCAGCGTGTTTGTGTATGGCGGTGTAAACTTTGAACCCTACCGCAAAAAGCTGATTGACAGCATAGGCAAACAAATTGACACGATTGAAACTTACCCCGCATCAGAAGGGTTTATAGCATTTCAAGACAGTCAGAAAGAGGAAGGCTTGTTGCTGGTGCTAAACGAGGGTATCTTTTTTGAGTTTATCCCAACGGCTGAATATTTTGACGAAAACCCCACCCGCATCAGTCTTAAAGATGTGCAAGTGGGCGTTAACTATGCGGTGATATTAAACACCAATGCGGGGCTTTGGGGCTATAGCATTGGCGATACGGTAAAATTTGTAAGCACTGCTCCCTACCGTTTGGTGGTTACAGGTCGTATAAAACACTTTATATCAGCCTTTGGCGAACACGTAATTGGCGAAGAAGTAGAACACGCGCTTATGAGCGTGGCTGCCGAAGAAGGTGTAGATGTGATTGAGTTTACGGTAGCTCCCTACGTTTCGCAAACTAAAGGACAAAGCTACCACGAGTGGTTTGTGGAGTTTGGTACTGAGCCTAAAGACTTAGCTGCCTTTGCAAAAAAAGTGGACGAAGCCCTGCAAAAGAAAAACGTGTATTACTACGATTTGATAGTGGGCAATATCCTGTTGCCTTTAAAACTTAACAGCGTACCCAAAAACACCTTTATTAATTACATGAAGGCCGAGGGTAAATTAGGCGGGCAAAATAAAGTACCACGCTTGAGCAATGACCGAAAAATAGCTGATAAACTCACTGAACTGTCTTCTCAATCCTAACAATGAAGTACCTGTTGCTATTGTTGGCCGTGTTGCCAATCGCTTCATTTACATACATACATTCTAATCAAACAGAAAAGAATTGTGTTTACTTTCACACGGGGCGTTTTGGCACAGGAGACAAAAGTGAACCCGAAGGGTATTACATTTTGGAGCGAAACGACAGCATCCAAAAAGAAATAATACACGGTACAAACAAGTGGACTACCTATAAAATAAAGTGGACCAGCGATTGCGAGTACACACTTGACTTTATTGACTGTTACCCCAAGAGTATGATGTATATGCTTCCAAAAAAGGTTAAAACAAAAATATTGGAAACCCGCGGAGACTCTTGCTTTTATCACGCTTCGGGAAACGGAGCATCAGTAAAACTATGGATGGTGAAGCTGGATAAAGTCCAATAAATTTTTATCCTTTGCTTTAAACCCTGCCTGCCAACTATACGTTAAATGTGTTAGTTATGGCAAAACTTTACTTCCTACTGCTATTACTTACGCTGCTGTTGCTTGCCTGCCAAAAGAAGGACGTAGAGCCCATTCCGGCAAAAACACTTGGTTGTACCGAGATTATGGAGCAAACACACACCTTGAGTTTATTGGCCATGCAATTGGTGTTTGAAACAGTAACAACAGATACTTCTCACCCTGATTATAATAATGTGTTGTTGCCTGCAAAACTGTTAGACAAAACCACCGACGATTTAACAGCCATCAGCCAATTAAACGATAAAGAGTCTGACACCGTTTTTAACATGGCTCAAATCCATAAATACTTCCGTAATGATGTGCTACGGATGTTAACGGTAGAAGCACCCAAAACACCCTGCACTGATAAATTGAGGTATTATTCCATTACCCATCAATGTTCACCCATAGATAGTTTATTGGCAAAGTACAATTTTAGTACCCATAAAGTTTCTACAGAACCTTATCCGCCCGGTACAGGCGACATAAAATACACCTTTACGTTTTCGGCGTGCCTTCCGCTAAACACAGTAGCAATGGCAAAAAAACTAAAACAAACGGGACTGGTATATTCCGCTGTACCACTTCCTCAATTTGGTAGAACGAATTTGCAAGTTTTTGTAGAACGTACTGCTACGCATACCTTGTATACTTTTGGGTATGGCTGGGACGATTGCCCAAGCGGATGTATGAGTTGGCGGTTTTGGAAATTTAGTGTGAGTGCTATGGGGAAAGCCACTTTTATAGAAAGCTGGGGGGATGATAATCCTTTGTTCTTGTAAACATCTGTATATTTGCACATCGTAAAACATAAAACCAAACACTTTTTGTTTTACATTAAAAATATTATTACCTTTGCCGTCCTTTTAAAACTGAAAGTATAATACGATGAAAGCTGATATACATCCAAAAAATTACCGCAAGGTTGTGTTTAAAGATATGTCTTGCGACTATGCCTTTATGACCCGTTCTACTGTTGAAACCCGCGATACCATTGTATGGGAAGACGGTAACGAATACCCTTTGTACAAATTGGAGATTTCATACAAATCGCACCCTTTCTTTACCGGTAAATCAAACTTGATAGACACAGCAGGACGTATTGACAAATTCCGCAAACGTTACGCTAAAAAATAAGTTTCGTTTTAAACTTATTTCATAATATTGAAGCCCCTGAAATATCAGGGGCTTTTTTATTATTGTAGCCCGATGAATATTATCCTTTTCGATACCAAACAACGCATTAACCTGCTTCCACTTACTTTTACACGCCCTATGGGTGAACTAAGGGTAGGTATATTGACTGCTGCTGAAAGGTGGAAACACCTTACCCAAGCCACCATCAGCTATAAAACCCAACCGTATCTTTCAACCTTATTCCCGATACAGTTGAGTGCTGATAACTGGTTTATCAATGGCGGGGTAATTGCCGATACCGAATTGGCAAAAGAAATTACAGCCCTTACTATTGGCGAAGCACTTTACAGCAATGGCTCATTAATAGCTGCAAGGCTTAACCAAGCCGACGGAGAAGGCTTTGATGCAAATACCTTCACCCCTGCCAATAAACGTGAATTTTACGGTGCGCTTGAAATTAAAGCCACACACGATGTGTTTATGCTGAATGACAAAGCTCTTCGTTCTGACTTTAAACTGCTAACCGAAGGACGCAAAAGCAAAGCCATTAGCGACACTAACAGGGTAATTGCCCCTGAAAATATATTTATTGAGGACAGTGCTACCGTAGAGTGCGCCAACCTTAATGCGAGCACAGGCCCTATATACATTGGCCCTGATGCAGAAGTAATGGAAGGCAGCAGCATACGCGGCCCCTTTGCCCTTTGCGACCACTCACAACTTAAGCTAAATACTAAAATTTACGGCCCAACCACCGTTGGTCCGCATAGTAAAGTTGGCGGCGAAGTAACCCGCAGTGTAATTATGGGATACAGCAACAAAGGCCACGACGGCTTTTTAGGCGATAGTGTATTGGGCTACTGGTGTAATTTGGGAGCCGATACCAACAATAGCAACTTAAAAAACAATTACGCCGAGGTGAAACTGTGGGATTACGAAAGCAAACGCTTCAAAAAAACAGGCTTGCAGTTTTGCGGGCTTATTATGGGTGACCATAGCAAATGTGGTATAAACACCATGTTTAATACAGGTACAGTAGTGGGAATTTGTGCCAATATTTTCGGGGCAGGCTTCCCCCGCAATTTTATACCTGATTTTGCTTGGGGCGGAGCGCAAGGGTTTGAAACTTACCTGCCCGCTAAAGTATTTGAAACTGCCGAGCTGGTGCACCAACGCAGGGGCAAGACCCTCACCGATGACGAAAAAGCAATGCTGACCGAGGTGTTTAACCAAACCAAAGAAGACAGGTTTTGGGAAAACGCTAAATAATTTCATGAGTAGCGTTTATGTTGGCTCATTAAGCCCATAAAAACAATGCTCAGGATGTTAACTTTAAACTACAAACTGAAAACTTAAAACTAAAAGATAGATGCGCAAAACGATTATCGCCGGAAACTGGAAAATGAACAAAACAGCCGAAGAGGCTCAAGGATTAGTATCAGAAATAGTGAACATACACCGTGATGAGATAAACAACGGTGCTGAGGTTGTAATTATCCCCCCTTTTGTTCACCTAAGCGGTACTTATAGTCTTATAAAAAACTCAGCCGTTAAGTTGGGCGCACAAAATTGCAGCGAACACGAAAGCGGAGCATATACAGGCGAAATTTCCGCGGGTATGTTGGTTTCATACAATGCCTCGTATGTGATAATTGGTCATAGCGAACGTCGTCAGTATTTTGGTGAAACCAATGCTCTACTGGCCAAAAAGGTAGATATAGCCCTTAAACACAATCTTACTCCTATTTATTGCTGTGGCGAAACCATTGAGCAACGCAATGCAGGAGAACACTTCAACGTTAATGAAACACAAATAACCGAAGGGTTATTCCACCTTAACGCTGATGAAATGAAAAATGTAGTTATTGCCTACGAACCCGTATGGGCAATAGGTACAGGTGTAACTGCCAGCAGCGCACAAGCGCAAGAAGTGCACGCATTTATACGCAGTACTATTGCTAAAAAATACGGAAACGAAGTGGCACAAAGCATTACCATACAATACGGGGGAAGCATGAAACCCGAAAATGCAGCTGAACTATTGGCACAACCGGACATTGACGGTGGTCTTATTGGCGGAGCTGCATTAAAATCGCGCGACTTTATCGAAATTATTAAAGCCGCCCGCTGATGCAATACCTAGAATTTAACATCCCCTGCAACGCCGAATTGGGCGAAATACTAATGGCCGAACTCTCTGAAGTGGGCTTTGACAGTTTTTTGCAAGACGAAGACCATATTAAAGGGTATGTTGAGCAAGAAGAATTTGACCCCGAAGAGTTAAGGATTATTCTTGAGTACTACAACATCCCCCAAGATGCCATCCGCAAAAGCATGATGGAAAACAAAAACTGGAACGAAGCATGGGAAAGCAACTACCAATCGGTGGTAGTTGCTGATAAGTGCTACATCCGTGCTGATTTCCACGAGCCTAAACCACAATATCCGTATGAGATTATCATACAGCCTAAAATGTCTTTCGGCACAGGCCACCATGCCACTACATCGCAAATGATGGAGCTGATGCTGGTTAAAGACCTTAGAGGCAAAACCGTATTGGATATGGGTTGCGGCTCAGGCTTGCTGGCCATACTTGCCTATAAAATGGGTGCAAAAATGATTACCGCTGTTGATAACGATGAGTGGGCGTATAAAAACACCTTAGAAAACATCGTACGCAACAAGGTACAAAGCACCCATGTTGTATTGGGCGAAATTGAGGATGTTGAACACGAGAAATACGACATCATCCTATCTAATATTACCAAAAATATAAACCTTGAATACATTGCCCACTACGCCGGAATGATGGAAAAAAATGGTAGACTTATTGTATCAGGTTTTTATGAAAGCGACTTAGAAGACATTAAAAACCACGCAATAAAATTTGGTTTCAGGCTGTTAAGCAATAAGACCACCAATAACTGGACAGCCGCAATTTTTACTTATGATGAAGTTTTATAAAAGTATAACCGCGTTTTTATTTTTAGCTACACTTATTACATTTTCAAAAACCGCCAATGCTCAAAAGAGTTTTGGCAGGGAGCCCGAAACCTTTATAAAGGAATTGGAGGCTTTTATGACCAAAGACCGCAACGAAAGCGGTAAGCTGGTTTTTGAAGCATTTAAGGCAAAATGGGCGGCCAAAAGCATTCCCGACGACAACTTGCAACGCATAATAATTACTTGTAATGAAATGCTTGACAAGAAGTTGCGCCCAACCCCTGATTTTGAAAACTTCTTAAACACCATAATTGCCTTTGTAAACGAAGGCAAGATGGAAAGCCACCACATGAAATGGGACAAATTAGTACGCCCCTACTACAACAAAAAGGGACGCGACTTGGCTTTGTTTATTGAAACATCGTTGGGGTTGCTGCAAAATAGCGCAAGTAGCAATACTAAAACACGCACCTGGTATATACTTTCAAAAGACTTTGATTTTGTAGAAACAAACGGCAGGCCAACGGCCACTTTTGCCAAAACAGATATTAAATGTGTTAGTCCTCGCGACTCCGGCTTCTTGTATGAAACCAAAGGCACCTTTTTTATGGACGACCTGACCTGGGAAGGAAAAGGGGGAAATGTATCGTGGGAAAGGGCTGCACTTGACCCCAAAGTGTGCTTTGCCAAACTTGATAAGTACGCCATTAATTTTGAACGTGGCGAATACCGAGCTGATTCAGTAAAATTTTACAATAGCGAATACTTGCCCGGTGAAGTATTTGGACATTTGGATGAAAAGATAATGGACCAAGTGAGCAGTGCTGAAAAAGCCAGCTATCCTCGTTTCACCTCCTACAGAAAAGACCTTATCATCAACAAATTTGTTGAAAACGTTCGCTATGTGGGCGGTTATGCCCAACACGGAGCCAAAATACTTGCCAGCGGTGATGAGAAAAACCCCGCTACCTTCCGCTATTACTATAAAAACCGTTTGGTGTTGCAAGTTTCGGGCGAAGAGTTGTTTGTATTTAAGAACGAAAAAGTAGTAACTGATGATGCCTCGGTTACCATTTTCTTAGATTCAGGAACCACTATTTTCCACCCCCGTGTAAACTTTAACTATCAGGTAGCCGATGAAAGGGTAACCATTACCCGCGGCTCTGAGCCTTTGTTTAGAGCACCTTTTATAGACAATTATCACAACATGGAAATCCATGCGGATGTGATTACCTGGAACATAAAAGAACCCAAGATTGATATCAAAATGATTTTGAAGGACGAAGCTGCCACCTTCTATTCATACAATTTCTTTAAAGAATACCGTTACGAAAAACTGCAAGGAATGCTTGCCTACAACCCCTTGCAAAAAATTAAACAGTATTGCGATGAAAAGAAAGTAAAAGAATTTTACCTGAAAGATTATTCAAAATGGGCAGCAAGTACCGTTGATAATCTTATCCCGCAGTTTATCACCCTGCACGATGCAGGCTTCTTAAAATACTACGGTCCTTCCCAATTTGTACAGATTTATGAGAAAACATTCAACTATGTAAACTCTCACTTTGGCCGTACTGATTATGACGTAATCAGCTTTCAATCTGTTATCGGTGGTTTGCCCAATGCCAGCATTAACCTTGAAAACTTCGATATGAAAATCGAAGGGGTGCCGCAAGTAAAATTCTCTGATTCGCAAACCGTATTTGTAATACCTACCGAACAACGTTTTACACTTCGTGGAAACCGCGAAATGAAACTGGAAGGTAAAGTAAGGGCGGGGCGTTTCGAGTTTTTTGGTAAAGGGTTCAGCTTCAACTATCAAAAATTCACGATTGACATGAACAACGTAGACTCTATGCGTTTGTTCTTCCCCGATGAAAATAACAACCTTGTAAAAGTAAACTCGGTACTGCAAGACATTAGCGGTACGTTGTTTATTGACCAACAATACAACAAATCAGGATTGAAAGAATATTCTGAATACCCCATTTTTAAAAGTAACAAGGGTTCAAAGGTTTACTACGATTACTACACCACATTTGGCGGGGTATATAAGCGCAGTAACTTTTACTTTAGCGTTGACCCCTTTACCATCGACAGTTTGGATAACTTCTCACGTTCGGGTCTTCGTTTCCCCGGTACGTTTACTTCGGCGGATATTTTCCCTGAAATGCGCGAAACCCTTGTGCTGATGGACGATTACTCGCTTGGGTTTATTAAAACAGCTACCCTACCCATGTATAGGGGCACAGGAAACACTACCATGACCATGAACCTTAGCAACAAAGGGTTGTTTGGTACAGGCGAAATCAGCTTTGCGGGTTCGGTAACCAAATCGGATAAGTTTACACTGTTCCCTGATTCTACTAATGGTTTTAGTGAATCGTTTGATTTGAAAGAAAGTACACTTAACCCCGGTGTTAAAGGCAAAAACGTTTACACCCACTGGGAACCCTACAACGACCGCATGAGCCAATTTACCATTGATGAACCCATGAGCCTATATACCGATGCTAAGTTTTTTGGCGAGTATATTTTGGGTAAAAAAGGTTCAAAAGCCAATGGCGATATGCACTTTAACGATGCAATACTTGGTTCGCGAAACATGAGCCTTGGCCAAAAGAAATTTAACGCGGATACCTCTACCCTTGTTATCAAATCAATTGATACGAGTAAATATGCATTTAGGGCTATAAATGTGAAAGCCGACGTAAACATGGAAAAACGTATCGGTGATTTTAAAGCCTTGGGCGATGGTGCCAACTCTGAGTTCCCTTACAACTCATACAAAGGCTCTCTAAACGAATTTAAATGGGATATTAAAGCCAAAACCTTGCGCTTTATTGCCCCTCCGGGAACACCGGAAGAGAAGCAGTACTTTGTATCCACCAATGGTGCGCAAGACTCGCTTAACTTCATGTCGAAGGATGCATTGTACGACTTAAAAGACTTTGTGCTGTATGCTAATAAAGTGCCTTACATAAACATTGCCGATGCCCGCGCAATTCCTGATAGCGGCAAAGTAGTAATACGCCAATATGGTGCAATGGATACCTTGCGCAAAGCAAAACTATTGGTAGATACTGCTAACAAATACCACACTTTGTACGACTGCAAACTTTATGTAGCCGGCAAATACCAATACTATGGAGATGGGTATTATGACTACGTTGACCGCTCAGGCAAAAAGAACAAAATATTGTTTAACGATGTAAGAGCTGAAAAGCTGACCAAACAAACGGTTGCCAGAGGTACTATCAACATTCCGCACGATTTCACACTATCGCCGCGCATAAAATATCGCGGGGATGTGATACTGACGGGTGCTAACCGAGGACTTGATTTTGACGGGTTCTTTATGGCCGATACAGAGATTGACCCGCCACTTACTTGGTGGGTACGTCACAGGCAGATTATCGCGCCTGACTCTGTATTCTTACAGGTGGTTGAGCCTAAAAACGATGACAAAAAAGACCTGTTCACCGGTTTCTGCGTAGCAAACGATACTGCACTTATGTACAGCAACATATTTAGCCGTAAGCGTAACTACTCTGACGGTGAAATATTAAATGTAAACAAAGGCGTATTCTTCTACGATGATGCTGCCGGCGAGTTTATCTACGCTGATTCACAAAAACTATATGCCAACAATCCTAAAGGAAACTACTTTAGCTATAACCACAAGGATGGCGAAATGTATGGCGAGGGTAATGTGAACTTTGGGGTGAACACAGGCGAGTTTAAAATGAGTACTGCCGGTAATGTCACCCACTCATTAAAAGACTCTTCGTTTGAGATTAAATCAATCCTGTTGCTTGATTTCCCCTTCCCTGAGCCTGCCCTAAAACGCATGTTCGACCAATTGGTAGCCAACGGCACGGGAAATATCTCTTCAAACGAAACTGAACCTTTCTTAGAAAAAGCGTTGGCAGAGATATTGGACGAAAAAGCATTTGCCAAAGCCAAAGAAAGTATCGAAAAAACAGGTCGTGTAGAACCTATTAGTGAGTTGGCCAAAACACTTTTCTTTACCGATGTTGATTTTGTTTGGAGTCCCAAAACCAAATCGTTTAAGGCTGAAGGAAACTTTGGTTTATCAAACCTTGGTAAAGACAAATTAGGAAAGAAAATGAGCGTGAATATAGAAATTGAGCGCAAGCGTAGCGGTGATGAAATTACCTTCTACATTGAATCGGGTAGTGATGATTGGTATTTCTTTAATTATGTTCGCAACAAATTATATGTGCTTTCAACCGATAATGACTTTATGAACATTATCAAAGAAAACCTTGAAAAGTACACCAAAGACACATTTAGTATAGGTTTAGCCACTGAACAGGGCAGAAAGAAATTTTTGCGTAGTTTTGAAACCGAATAATACACCATGAACGAATTGCTTTTAATCACCTTATTGAGCCCTGTGGCCTACCTTTTGGGATCTATTCCCAGCGCGGTTTGGATAGGCAGGGCTATGTACGGTATTGATGTGCGCGACTATGGCAGCGGCAATGCCGGAGCTACCAACACCTTTAGGGTATTGGGCAAAAAAGCAGGCAGCATTGTGCTGCTGATGGATATGCTAAAAGGCTTTTTTGCTGCATACTTAGTAAATTTAACAGGCGTGGTGCCAAAGGATAACCCTTTTAAATATGTGAACTTGCAACTGCTTTATGGTTTATTGGCAGTTGTGGGACACTTGTTTCCCATTTTTGCACAGTTTAAAGGTGGTAAAGGTATCGCTACACTTTTTGGAATGATTGTGTGCATTGATTACCAACCGGCTTTGCTTTGTTTGGCCATATTTTTGTTTATACTCTTTACAACACGATACGTATCATTAGGGTCTATACTTGCAGCGGTATCATTTCCGTTTCTTATTGTATATGTATTTCACGAAAAGGTACCCCTGTTTATCGCCTTTGGTATAACAGCTGCGTTTTTGGTAATTTTAACCCACCAAAAAAACATTCGCAAATTGGTGAACGGTACCGAAAACAAAGCAAAGATTTTTAGAAAACACAGGCAAAACCAATAAATATAGGAGAGTAGTTTTATGAACATGAGCGGAACTTCAATTGAAACTTTTGAAGAGGTTGACCTGCTTGAGTTACTTACCGAAACACGCAAGCTGGTTTTATACAATGACGATGTTAATACTTTTGACTTTGTTATTGATTGCCTGATGGAGATATGCAAACACGATGAGTTGCAGGCTGAACAGCTTGCTGTATTAGTACACTATAAAGGCAAAGCCATTGTAAAAGAAGGTGAAGCTGAAAAACTGGCTCCCATGTGCACAGCCCTAACCGATAGGGGATTATCAGCCGTTATTGAGTAATAAAAAAGTAAAGTAAAAGAAAGCGTTTGCCTAAAACGCGCTTGCCGATTTATTTAACTGCTCGTCAACCACGGCAAGTCCCTCCTCAAAACTGTGAGGTTCAAATCCCAGGTTCTCCCGAGATTTAGTAAGGTCGAAACCAGTGCGTGGCGGACGCTTTGCAGGTTGCGTAAACGTACTGCTGTCAGCTCTGCCTATCAGGTTTTTATCAAGTTTCCAAAAATCAGCCACTCGCTGTGCCAACTCGTACACATTCATAAAATCCTTACCGCTAATGTTATAAATCCCTTGGGCTTGTTTCATTTCAGCTAAGTAACAACCCATTGCTAAATCTTCAGCAAGTGTAGGGGTGCGGTATTGGTCGTCAACCACATTAATTTGCTTGCCTTGCTCAAGTGAGCCTTTGGCCCAAAGCACAATATTGCTGCGGCTCATATCATTAGCAACACCGTATACTAATACAGTGCGTAATATTGCCCAGTTTTTACTGTTTTCAATAATATATTGTTCAGCCTTTAGCTTACTTTCACCGTAATAACTCAACGGATTTGGCGTGGCCTCTTCAGTGTAAGGGCCATTTTCACCATCAAAAATAAAATCGGTTGATAAATGTATAAGGTGTACATCAAACTGATTGCAAGCCTCCACCAAATACTTAACTGATTCAACATTCAACTTATCACAAGCCCCTTTTTCATTCTCGCAAGTATCCACGTTGGTCATGGCGGCAGTATTAATAACTGCCGTGGGGCAATACCGCATAATATTCAGTATCACCTCATCCTTATTGGTTACATCCATTTCCTGATATGTATACCCATATCCTTCAAACGCATTGTAGCGGTTCGCCCCCCGAGAAGTAGCTATAAGCTGTGCATCCCTCTTCCCCAGATATAAATCAAGTAATTTTTGACCCAACAACCCATTGCTTCCTGTAATTAAAACTCTACGCATACAAATTGTTCGTACACGGACCCTCCTGTCCGTCATCTGCACATATTGCAGATTACAATTATAGTTTATAAAAAGCTAACTGTTTTGGTTTTTTATCGATTAGGTTAACTACATAGCCAACATTACACCAATTTTTACAAATAATATCTCAAAAATTACACCACAAAAACCATTAAAATAAATGTTAAAGCCATTTAAATAATTTAAGTGTGTAATTGGTTTAAGTGCATTTATCTTTGATGTTGAAATAACCTACGAAAATGAAAAAACTACTGTTTTTATCACTCACTGTGCTTCTTGGCATGGTAAGCAGTTGTAAGAAAGATAGCAACAACGCTGCCCCGGCTAAAAGTGCTTCAACTATTAATGAGTTAAATCCTTCTGCCGCTTTTGACTGGAGTACCACCCAACAAGTTACATTAGATGTAACCGGACAACCCGTTCCTGTTGAAATTAAACATCTATTAAAAGTAAAAGACCAAAACGGGGTATTGCTTTTTAGTATTTATCACAAAATGAGCAACAACTTAAACATAAAGTTTGATATGCCTGCCGATGTGAAAAAAGTAACTATTGAGTATGGAAAAATCACAAAAAGCATTGATGTTGTTGCAAAAACCATCAAATTTAAATTTGCCCCCGAAATTGGCAACGAAGATTAATAAATATTAAACAAGAGTAGTACTAATGAAACGTATATATACATTCATAGCCATATTTTTAGGGCTTTGTAGCTTAAGTGCTAATGCACAGTTAACGCTAAATTTTGAAAGCGGTGACCGCAGTAAAGAAACCGGCAACTGCTGGGTGTTTGGTGCTGTAAGTTACAGCAGCACATCAGCACATCTGATTACCGATAAGTGGGTAGGGCGCAGCAACTCAATGTCTAACCCTTCACCCTTGGCCTCTTGGATAAAATCTCCGTTTCTTAAATTAGGAAGCGGTAATATTACTTTTAAAGCAAAGCTTGAGAACACATCGGGAACTACAAAAACGGTTCGTATCAGGTTTATTACGTACAACCCAAATAATACAACAACCGGAGAAGGTGCCGTTTATACTGACTCGTTTAGTTATAACTGGTCATCGATAAATACTAGTGTTCAGAGTATCAGCTATGCAATACCCAGTGCTATTGCAAACAACAACACTCCCTACAAAGTAATGATTAGCTTTTTGGGCACAGGTGGTAATAACCGCTGTAATATTGATGATATAGTGATACCAGGTACTTATTGGGCCGACCCTTCTAATAACTGCTTACCGCTTTCAACCATTGTTGATACTGATAGCGACGGTGTGGCTGATGAAGACGATGCTTTTGACGAAGACAGGTACAGGGCATTTAAGTATTATTTGAGAGGCGAACAGTTTAGTACCCTTTTGTGCGAAGATTTATGGCCCAACCGCGGCGATTTTGACTTTAACGATTTGGTTGTTGACTATAGGTTGTTGGTTGTTGCCAATGCGGATAATAATGTAGTGGAGCTAAAGTTTGAAATTGTAACACGAGCCATTGGCGGCAGTTTCCACAACGGCTTTGCTTGTGAGCTTACTGAAATTGATGCCTCAAGCATTATAAGTGTAACAGGAAACAAATTGAATGGCAAAGTATTTAAAGTTAGAAGCAATGGTACTGAAGAAGGACCTGCGTATGCGAGTATTCCATTTTTTGATGATGCTTACAACGTACTAACTTATCCCGGCGGTACAGGGGGGATAAACACTAACCCTGCATCACCAAATGCTGCCTATGATAGTATGACTGTGGTTGTTACTTTTATGGATAAAGGCCAACCTGCTGCAGGTGGTGCTATATCGTATGAGAACTTTATTAAAATAGACCGTATTAATCCGTATTTAGTTGTTAATCAAGATCGTACCAAAGAGATACATTTAATTGATAAAAAACCTACCTCTATGGCTACGCAAAAATTATTCGGCACAGGTGATGATGCTTCTGAACCCGGAAGTAACCGTTATTACCGTTCTCAAAATAATTTGCCTTGGATGATTTCAGTATCAAGGAGTATCCCTTATGCCGCTGAAAAAGTTGAGTTCTCTAACGCATTCCCTTACTTTGTGAAGTGGGCTGAAAGCGAAGGAAGAAGTTACGAAGACTGGTACATGGATCAAAGCGGATATCGCAACCAAAAATTCATATATAGCCGATAGATTATAATTAACATAAGTAACAGATTATAAAACAGTAAAAGCAGGCAAATGCCTGCTTTTACTGTTTTACATACACTAGTTACCTATAAAAAGGGTGATTTCACTCTGTTTTATGCAAAAACGATAGGATAAGTTTGAATCGGTATTTTAATACAATACCCTATCATTTATTGTATTGTTTATAAAAAGCTAAAGGGCGGGCAGCCGGAGTTTTTTAAAATTTTTTGTGTGTAAAACAAATGCATCCCTATCTATTGCATCATGCCTGCCCTTTTTATTACCAATTGGCTTTATAATTCTTAAAAAATTTTAACGCTTTAAATTTTATCTTTGCAAATTCTTTATGGTAACAACAACCGAGGAAACTATTGCACCGCAACCAGTTGCGGCAAATGTGCAACAACGCAACCTGTATATTGAAAGCTACGGGTGTGCTATGAACTTTAGCGATAGCGAGATTATTGCCTCTATACTTTCAAAAGAAGGCTACAAAACCATCACCAACGACGAAGGCGCTGATGTAATTTTTTTAAACACTTGTGCCATACGTGAAAATGCAGAAAGCAGGGTTTGGAATAGGCTTGCGGAATTAAAAAGCATGAAAAAAACCAACCCCGACCTTGTGGTGGGTGTGTTGGGATGCATGGCCGAACGTTTAAAAGCTAAGCTGCTTGAGCAAGAAAAGATGGTAGATATTGTAGTAGGACCTGATGCTTACCGAGATTTACCAAACCTGCTTGCTAAAGTTGAAGATGGCCAAAAGGCTGTGAATGTGTTACTTTCACGAGAGGAGACCTACGCAGAGATTACCCCTGTGCGCCTTAATACAAATGGTATCAATGCCTTTATATCTATTATGCGTGGCTGCGATAACATGTGCAGCTTTTGTGTAGTGCCCTTTACACGCGGACGTGAACGCAGCCGTGATGCCCACTCTATTGTGGCAGAAGCTGCCGAAATGGCTAAACTGGGTTACAAAGAAGTTACTTTATTGGGGCAAAATGTTGACTCGTATAAATGGGCAAATCCTGAAAACGAAGCAGAAACAGTAAACTTTGCACAATTACTTGAGATGGTGGCATTGGTAAGCCCTGATTTGCGTGTGCGTTTTTCAACCTCGCACCCAAAAGACATTACCGATGAGGTTTTGTACACTATGGTAAAGTATGAAAACATTTGCAACTACATACACTTACCGGTACAAAGCGGTAACAGTCGTATATTAGATTTGATGAACCGCACATACGACCGTGAATGGTATATGGAACGTATTACCAAAATACGTGAAATTATACCTGATTGCGGCATCAGTACTGATATAATAGCCGGTTTTTGCAGTGAAACCGAAGAAGAACACCAAGATACATTGAGCATTATTGAGTGGGCTAAATTTGATTTTGCGTATATGTATGAATATAGCGAGCGTCCCGGCACTTTGGCGGCTCGTAAATATCCTGATGATATACCTGCTGAAGTAAAAAAACGCCGCTTACAAGAAATTATCGCACTTCAAAACAACATGTCGAAGCGCAAAAACGCTGAGTACATAGGTAAAGTTTGTAAGGTACTTATTGAGGGTGACTCAAAAAAATCAGCCGATGAATACAAAGGCCGTAACGACCAAAACGTAACGGTTATTTTCCCTAAAGAAAATGCAAAACCCGGCGATTATGTGAATGTGTTGATTGAACGCAGCACAACCACCAGCATTATTGGCCGTATTGTGAATTAATGAAACTACGCGCCAAGCAATTTATTGACGGTGTACTGGGTAGCCTGCTGGTTATTTTTAACCTGATGGTAGCCCGCCCGCTTGGTTTGTTATTGCGCCGCGACCATACTTTACGTAAAGATCCTGAATACATTATTGTAATAAAAATGCTGGGGCTGGGCAGTTTGTTGCTGGCCAGTGATGCATTAGTTTCACTAAAAAAACGCTACCCAAATGCCAAACTGATACTGGTAAGCGGCAAGGGAGTAGTGCCGGGCATAGTGCCAACCGGCCTTTTTCACCACGTTTGGGTGATGGACGATAGCAGTCTTCCTAATCTATTGCGTTCATCGGTAGCTATACTTACCAAAAGCTGGGGTTTAAAAAACCGTTGGCTGGTTGATTTGGAGGTATACTCAAAACTTACCACCATCTTTTCATTGTGGACCATGTCGCTCAACCGTTTTGGGTTTCAGCTAAACAAAGTACACTTCCGTAATTTCCTAAATACCCACAATTGCTATTTCAATCAGTTTTGCAATGTGCAGGATAATTACCGCAGCCTTGCACGCATGATGGGTGTTGAAGAGTTTACTGAATTTTCAATACCGGTAAAAGACAGCTCCGGACGCGCCAATGAAGCAGGAAAGAAATACATTGCCATTAACAATACTTGCAGCGAGCTGGGCGGTTATTTAAGAAAAATCCCGGCAGCAACTTTACAAGCCATTTGCACACATATACTGCAAACCACTCCATATAATATTGCTTTCACAGGAGCACCTTCTGACTTTGGAGATAACGAAGCGTTTATCAGTCAATATTTAGGCGATGCAGGTGAACGAGTAGAAAACATTGCAGGCAAGTATGGATTTGCTGAATATTACCGCTTTTTGCACGAAGAATGTGTGTTGATGCTCACCATTGATTCTGCACCATTATTTATAGCATTAAAAACCGGGCTTCCTACGGTATCAGTATGGGGGCCAACTAACCCCACGCACCGCTTGGCAGCCAACACAATAAACAGCACCCGCCATAAAGTGCATTACTTGGCTGTAGAGTGTTCTCCCTGCCTGCACCACACCAAAGTACTACCTTGCGGCGGCAACAACTTTTGCATGAAAAATATGCAAGCCGCCGATATACATACTCAGATACAAAGTGTAATTTCGGCACTTTAATATGCACGAATCTTCCATCACCAAATACCGTTGGTTCATATTTGCCTTTTGCTTTGCCCTGATCATGTGGCGGGCGTTCACCGTTACCACTGCAAACGGCAATGGCCGCGATAATGTTTTCGGCGATTCTTACAGCGATAAAAACGTGCTATCGGCTGCCCGTTATTACTACGACTACGGATTTAACGGCACCTACTGGCTGCCCACCCAACAATACGAGGGGAAAGGTGATACCAGTTTCAATGTTTATAAGCATTATCCCCCCCTACCCGATATACTTGCCGGCATTTACGGCAAGGTTTTAAACACCACCTCTGAACCTGTATTGCGCATATTTCCCATACTTTGGGCAATGGTGTTCTTTTTTGTTATTTATCGGGTGCTTGAGGTTATCTTAAAAGATAAAACGCAGGCCTTTATTGGGGGCAGCATATTGGTGCTCTCCAATTATTTTATCACTTGGGCCGATAACCTGCATAAACATACGCTGGAAGAACTGCTGAAATGGCTGTATGTGTATTGCATCTATAAATACTTTAACAACAACGAACGCGAAAACAAATGGATAGCTTGGATGTGCATTATATTCCTACTGGCTATTAATGTGTCGTTTGAGCCGCCCACTTATTTGGCCGTTGTTAGTATCGGTTTCAGCTTGATGTACACACGTAAGTTATTTACAAAAGTTACTGTATTACCCGGTATTGCTGCAGTTACGGGTTTTATGCTGCATATGTGGCAAAATGCCGCATACTGGGGCAGTTGGGCAGTGGCCTACGAGGATATGATGGCCGCCTTTAAACTACGCACCACAGGCGAAGAAACCGAAGGTTTTACCGTGAGCGAAATTGGCAATAAAGACTTTAGCATCTTTGATATTGCCTTTGAGTGGTTTAACCGTATGGAACGCTTTTACTTGATACCCGGCTGGGCAATTTTACTATTGGCCGCATGGGGAATGTGGCACATGTATAAACATCAACGCCAATTATTCTTCATTGCATTAATACTGCTGCTGGCTTCAATTTCGTGGAGTTTTGCCATGTCGCACCACGCATACGTTCACATGTTTACCAGCAGACAATGGGGCATTTGGATTGGTTTGATTTGCGCTTATACCTTACCGCTGTATTATGGTGAAGTGAAAAAGGCCTTTGCAAGTAAACAGTATCCGCAAATTACCTTTCACACATTATTTATACTTTACATAGCTGCTATGGCTGTGAGCCAGCAGGTATATGGCCTGTATTTAAAAAACGGATTCGCCTTCGGTTACCTGTAATATGCAAACCACTCTCGAAGATTTTAAGCGCAACAGTCAACGGCAAAAAGAGGAAAACAAGGCATTTTATGCCTTGCTGAAACGCCGTAAGCCCAAAAACCTTGACGATAATTTCCATGAAATGCACGAGGAAGTGTTTGCCGAAACGGATTGTCTACAATGTGCCAACTGCTGCAAAACTACCAGCCCACTGTTTACCGACCGAGATATTGAGCGAGTGGCAAAGGCATTGCGTATGAAACCCGCCGATTTTATTGTTGAATATTTGAAGATAGATGAAGATGGTGATTATGTGTTGCGTTCAGCCCCATGTCCTTTTTTAGATGGTGATAATTATTGTTCGGTATATAAAGACCGCCCAACAGCTTGCCGCGAATATCCGCATACCAACCGCAAACGGATGGTGCAAATTTTAGATATCACTTTTAACAATACTTTAATTTGCCCTGCCGTGCTTGCCATTACTGAAAAATTAAAAAAAGTATATTAGGCTTTACAACCTCTGCTAAAAAATTATCGTTTCAATATAACACAAGGGCAAATTGCGCCGACTATATAAACCAATGCCATATATTTGCAGGCTAAGTTTTTTTTGATTGGCAAAAAACTTCTATTATTGAAGTTTGAATACGCCCTAATAACACCAAACTGAACGAATAAGTGAATATGAAAAAACTTCTATTAACAGTTTTACTGGCAACTGCGGCAAGCTATGCTGGCTTTGCACAGGTGCACCAATGCGCCACTGACGATATTTATAAGCAAATGGTGGAGCAAGACCCCACTATCTTGCAGCGCAAAGAACTATTTGACCAACAAGCACTTGAAAAAAGTAAGGAGTTGGTGAAGAAAACAGGGCAAATACGTATTATTCCCGTTGTATTTCACATTTTCCACAAAGCAGGTAACGAAAACATTTCTGATGCCCAAATACAACGCGAGTTGGATATTTTGAACGAAAGTTTCCGTCGTACCAGTCCTAAATCAGCACAAACCCGTGATGTATTTAAAGGCGTGGCTTGCGATATGGAAATTGAGTTACGTTTGGCTCGCAAAGACCCAAAAGGTAACTGTACCAACGGTATTGTTAGGATTTATGAAGAAGAGACCGAAAACGGTACCAACAACATAAAACTTAAAAGCGTATGGCCTACCGACCGTTATTTGAACGTATGGGTTACCGAAGAGATTGTAAACAATACAAACCTTCCCGGTATCGCCGGTTATGCTCAGTTCCCTTGGTCGGGTAGCTACAACACTGATGGTGTTATTATCCGTTCAGACCAAATTGGTGATATTGGAACCAGCAACCCCGGTAATGCAACAACAGTTACCCACGAAATTGGTCACTGGTTAGGTTTGCTTCACACTTTCCAAGACAGCTGCTTGGGTGGTGATAAAGTTGACGATACCCCTCCATGTGCTGATAACAGGTCTACAATTCTTAGCTGTGATTACAACAGAAATACTTGCGGAACAGATAACCCTGATTTGCCAGACCAAATAGAAAACTTCATGGATTATACCATTGGTACTTGCCAAAACATGTTTACCATTGGCCAAAAAGCTCGTGTAGATGCTACTATGGAAAACTGGAGGCCTTACCTATGGTCAGTACAAAACATGATTGCCACCGGCACTGATGTTCCTAACGCTCCAGCTACCTGTGCACCAATAGCTGATTTTTACTCACTTGACAACCAACGTTCACGCAGCCAATTTGCTTGTGCCGGTGGTACAGCGGTTGATTTCAGAGACAACTCATACAATTTCTCAGGAACTATAACCCGTCAATGGATTTTTGAGGGAGGTACACCAGCAACTTCATCAGCAACCAACCCATCCGTATCATACGCACAAGCCGGTAAATTTGATGTTACTCTGATTGTGAGCAACGCAAACGGCTCTGATACATTGGTTATGGAAGACTATATTGAGGTTATTCCTAACACTGCTCCTCAAACCGGTCCTTATACCCAAGATTTTGAATTCCCTGTATTCCCAACCGATGGTTGGTTTACTAACAGCACCACTTTCACTGATTACCGCATTGTAGATGTTGGTCAAGGTACCGTGTTTGAAAACAATTCACGTACATTGATGGCTCCCAATGGTAACGGTATTTCAGGCTCAAGATTTGATTTGTATTCACCTTCACTAAACTTGGCAGTAATGCCAAGCCCGGTAGTATCGTTCCATTATGCATTTGCACAACGTTTAAATGCAGCAGGTAACGGTTTAACTGCTGATGCATTGAGGGTTTATTACTCAGCCGACTGCGGACAAAGCTGGTTGCAACTATGGGCTCGTTCAGGCGCTCAATTAGGTACAGTAGGTTCGGGTACTCCCGGCAACACTTCGTTTGTACCTGCAGACCGTTCAAAATGGCGTCAAGTTGTAATAGCACTTCCCGGTACTATTACTGCTGCTCAACGTCAAAACATTCGCTTCCGCTTCCAATTTGTAAGCAACGGCGGTAACAACTTCTACATTGATGCAATTAACTTCGGTTTCCCTTCATCAGTTGAAGATGAGTTTTATACTTCAGAAGAAAACTTTAACGTGTACCCCAACCCTACGGCTAATAAAACTACTGTTGGTGTTACTTTAATGCGTGATAGCGAAGTTAAAGTAAGCGTAACTGACATTTTGGGCCGTGAGGTTGCTGTAATTGCAAACGGTAAATTTACCCAAGGTGCACAAGAGTTTACTTTTGACGCCGCACAATACAATGCAACTCCCGGTTTGTACTTCGTACAACTGAATGTGAACGGCAATATATTCACTAAAAAATTAATGGTTGAGTAATCATCAACCAGCTAAAAAAAGAAAGGCTGCCCAAGGGCAGCCTTTCTTTTTTTATAACAATTCGCAATGGTTAAAACTCTTGTTTACTCCATGCTTTAAAGAAATCTTTTTGGGCTTGTGTGGGGTTTGTTTGCTTTACTAAACGATATTCATCAAAATACGTTGTTAACCCCGCTGTAAGCTGTATGGTTTTATCAGCATAAATGGTATGCACCCCTATTGTTATTCCATTAGGGTTTAAAGCAAACACTTCCTCAAAATTAATATCTGCCACGTACTCAACGCCGTTGATAGATGTAATAAAAGCTCCTAAAGCAATTCCTGCTTTGTCAGCCGGGCTGCCCTCGGCAACAGCTACAACTGTTAAATGTCCGTTTGAACGGACTGCTTTTACTCCATATAAACGTTCAAGTACATCTGCAATGGGGTTAACCACCAGTGCTAAGCCTAATTTATCAAGTGTTTGCGGCAATTGCTTCTCAATATTGCCTTTACCCCAGATAATGTCTCTAAAATACGCCTCCATATCTAAACCACTTACCTCCTCAATGGCTGCCCTGTAATCTTCTTCGGTATATCCTGCACCGTTCATAAAACAGCGGTCATACATTAGTTTAAGAACAGTATCCATGTTGGCCTTGTTGCCGGTAGCTTCCCTAATTGCTACATCAGCAATCAATGCAGCCAACATACCCTCTACATAAATTGATACTTTACGTCCGGGTGTTCCGGGTACATATCCATCCAGCCATGTATCAAACGATGAATCGGCTACCGAATAGTTGTAGCGGCCAGTATTGTCAAAATGGCGTTGCAAGTCTTTTGAAAATTCGCTCGCATAAATATCAAAACTATTCACCCCTGAGCGAAGCAGCATATAATCACCATAATAGGTGGTAATACCTTCGTACACATAGCCCAGTGTACTGTAGTTTTCTTTAGTATAATTGTAAGGAAGCATTACTGCAGGTCTTAATCGCTTAATGTTCCAAAAGTGAAACAACTCGTGAGAGCATATAGCTAATAAATCGCGGTGTTTTTCAGGTGTATGAAACTCAGTGCCGGGGCCCATGGCAATCACCGTGCTATGGCAATGCTCCACCCCGTGCCTAAAGCTATTAGGCATCAGGTGTATCAAATAATGGTATCCGTTTGAGGGGAAATGATTAAACACAGCAACCTGTTCACGGGTGTAGGCGGCCACTTCTTCCACAAATCGGTGAGCATCTAAGGTGTGTTTACCGCTAATCCAAACGTGTTGGGTTACACCTTCAACAACAGTAGTGTAATGTTCTAATGTTGGGGAGGCCATTAACGGCGAATCAGCCAGTTCATCAAAGTTTTGCGCCTTCAGTGTCTTTCCTTCTACAGGCAAAGCGCAGGCAATAATGAAACTATCAGGAATATCAAGCGTTAACTCGCAGGGCTCATCCATACTGGTAGTTTCATACACCAAACAGTTAACGGGATTCACGTATAACATACTCTCATCGGTGTATGTTGAGCCTGCATCCAATACGGCTGCAAAATATTGGTAGCTGATGGTTATAGCACGGTTTCCAAGTGTTTGAACCTGCCATAAATCTTTGGTTACTTTAAAAAAAGGCAGTTCGTTTCCGTTACTGTCAAGCACGGTAAACTTGCGTACGTTTTTGGCAAAATTGCCCAATTCATATCTACCGGGCCTCCACGAAGGCAGTTGAATTTCTAAAATATCTTGCTCAACATTTTCAAGCGTGGCTTCAATGGTAATATAGCGTTGGTGGGGTTGTGTGTGAAAAATTGTGTACTTCATCCACTGCAAAGGTAGGATTTAGCTGCGGGATATAAAAAGCGGGGGCCTACCATCCCGGCAAGCCCCGCACCAAACTAAGCGTGAATAAAATTTCTTAAAATCCGCCAAACGATAACCCAAATGAAAACGGGTTAAGTTCAGGACCGGCCCCCTCTCTAAATAGTGGGGTGAAAACGTAGTTTCCAAACAAGGTTATGTTTCCGTAGCCCACCTTAACAAACGCACCGTAACGAAGGTTATTGAGCAAGAAATCATCGTACAGTTTGTTTTTGCGTTTGCCGTCGTCTTCACGCACGGTTTTGAAAAAACTGGTGAGCCTGTAGCCCGCATGTGCACCCACGGTAATATGGCCGGTACGGGTACTGCCGGGTTTAAAGTTGAAACGTAAAGCCACCGGAATACTTAGAAATCTTGTGGTGAGCTTATTACGCTTAAAACCTTCGGTATTGCGACCGGGGTATTGGATGCCGGTTCCGAATGAGTCCACTTTAAAATCGATATCGTTGCTAAAACGATAATCATTGTTATCATAGTTTATTCCATATACAAAGTTTACATAGTGCCTGTATAGGTTTATTTTTTGCTGGTATATACCCACGTTTACATGCACCGAGCGCCAAGGATCAAGTTCAAGATTACTAAGCGAGGTGGGCATTGACGGGCTGCCTTTGTATAACAAACCGTTTAGACCTATATCAAATGCAAACCAATCGCTCTCAAAGTTTTTAAGACGTTTGGCAGGTTTGGGTTCTTTACCTTTGTTCACAAAATCGCCGTTCTCAAAGTCAAAACCCATATCCTCTACCAAATCCAATGGTACGCGGATTACCTTTTTCACCTCTCCTTTATTGTTTTTTGTAATTACTTCTACATAATCCCCTGAATCACTTTCAATGGTGGTTACCACCACTATTTCATTATCCGAAACACTATCAATAGTTGGCGGTGTGTCGTTGTGTGTTATCAGTGTTTTAAACTTTATATTATCATACTCCAGTGGTTTCATAGTCTTAAACACCTCTGATAGTGCGCCCACATCAATAATGGTTTTCCCTTCTTCGGTTTCAATCACCAACTTAGTACTGTCGGCCTTAGTTATTGTTGTTTTTTGGGCAAAAGCTGCCAAGCTCACCAATGATAACATCATTGGCAGTAAGAATTTTCTATACATAGTTTTGATATTTGGTGTTAATTTTTGGTATTTACCTGCTGGTAAATACACGGCCCTCCCATTCGTATTTTTCAGTTTCAAGGGTAATAGCCCAGTAATCTTTGCCTGTGTTGTCTTCTTGTTTTTCGATGTTTACGCGTGGTTTTTGTAAGTAATCTACCAAGTTGCCAATCTTATCCCCCACTTTGGCAAACCATCCTTTTTTATTTGCCGGTTCAGGTGCAATAAAGGCCATGTCAGACAAGGGTATTTGCAACTCTTTTATTTCACCTTGAGTTGGGGTTAAAATGCCGGGTATTTCGTAGCCTTTACTTTGTAGTGTTGTGGCGGCCATCAACTCTTTAGTGACATCTTGTGTTTCTACCTCAACTTTTTCAACGGGGGGTACGTCTTTATCCTCTTTTACGCTTTTGTCTTGGGGTTGTGGTACAGAAACATACACTTTCTTTTCGCTGTGTATTTTTTCGTTTACAGTACTTGTCTTATCCTCTGTGCCGCTTATTACAGGGGCCTTTGCAGTTGTTGCTTTATCAGTAGCTGTTGTAGTGGCTACTCCACCTTCTGTAGCAGTATTCTGAGGCGCATAAAACAATACTGCCAATACTATACTTGCTGCCACAGCTGCCGGCCATAGCACATAACGCAAGGTTACTTTTTTGGCGGCAGGCACCGGTTTCTTTAAAGCCGCTTTGTTTTTATATACAGTAGCAATTTCTGGTATTAGTACTGTGCTTTTTAATTGCCTGTACTCGCCCATCATAGCAATATCTTCGGCCAATAAAGCCTCAGCTTTAGCCCTCTCATCACCTGTAAGGTCACCTTCAAGGTAAGCCAATAGCAGCAACTCTCTTTCGTTCAGTTCTTCTTTCATATCAGCACTTCAGGTTTTCCTATAAATTCTTTTAATGCAGTGCGTGCGCGGTATATATACACCTTCACTTGCTCAATGGTTAGCCCCGCTATTTCACTAATCTCTTCATAACTATAGCCCTCATAATCGCGAAGCAATAGCACCGTGCGTTGTTTTTCGGGCAACCGTTCCAAGCCTTTGTTAAGAGCTTCACGCAAACCGCTGTACTCGTTGGCAGGCAATTCACTGTCGTGTACCCCTTCCTCTATTTGCGTCCACCGTTTATTTTGCCTTATCACATCAATCATGTTGTTATAGGCTATTTTAAACAGGTAGGGTTTCGCTTTTTCAAACAACACTTCACTGCGGCGCACCCACAGTTTTTCAAACGTATTCTGAACAATATTGTCGGCCTCAAACTCATCCCTCATGTTTTTAAGGATAAACCTGTAAAGGCCGTCAGCATACATATCCACGCATTGGTTATACTGCTGTTCTGTCATTGTTCTTTCGTTATACGGCGAAGTGTTACTGAAAGTTACACTAATTTATAAAATTTTTTTCAAGCAGCTGTTTTTCAATACATTAAAACAACTGTCATGGTACAATTTATATACAACTTATTGTGCCTTGTCCCCCAAGGATAATAGTAATAACTACTAAAACACAAAGGCATCCAAATAAACCTGCTTTGGTATTTGGATGCCTTTGCAACGTATTGTTATTATTAAAAATTCAAAGGGGTTGATACGCTTAGCTTAATAGCTAAATTTTTAGCAGGTTTATCAAAACTATAGGGGCCGTAACGGTAAAATGCCCCAATGCCATAGCCTACAAATTGTATTCGCACAATATTATCTATCCGGATGCCGCTTTCAAAAAAGCCTTTATCCGCAGATTTCAGCGCAAAGTTTTTGTGCGCGCCATTGTTATCAAATCCACTGATATACATATTGGTTACAAAAATTACATCAGGGCTAAATTTTTTGGTTTTAAACAACAAGCTGCCAAAGTTGTGGCGAAAAAACAATGCGGCATACCTATCGCCAAAAAACTCGTTGAAGCGCATGGTTTCAAACGCCCACGAGGTAACAATGCTAAGGTTTTTGTTGTTAAAGCCTGATTTACCAAAATGCAACTCGGTATAGGGCACATTACCTTCGGTATTGCCGGCCATTACACGCATGTAGCTATGCCCTGCATGGCGCACTCTGAAATCGTATTCAGCAATTACATCAGTACGGAAAAAATCAAATTGCCCATCCATTACGTTAGAAAATCCTTTGGTAAAGGTGGTATATATAATAGGCCATTTGGTATCGCGGGCTTTTAATTGGCCGAATGAACGCACCAGCTTTTCACCCGGTGCCCAACGCAATGATACCACGGCATTTGAAAAACGGTAATATTGCTGCAAACCATCGCCATAGCGGTAGGTTGAAGTAGCCAGTTTGTTTACACGCTCTACTCCCACCTCGGCAGTTATGTACCTAAGTAATCGTGTGCCAAAGGTAGCCTTGCTGCGCTCTACCCTATCCATTACAGATATGTACAAATAGCGCATCGACTCAAATTTGGGAACGTTGTATTGCCCCACGGGCTGCATACCGGTTTCCATTACATCGTTGCTATACAATACATCAAAGTATGACGATTTGGTTTTGTTGAAGTACAGCGTACCATTACCTCCAAACTTGCTGTGAACGTCTTTGAAACCATAAGCATAAAAACCACCCAAACTAAACCTGCGGCTGAGCCTATCGTTAGTGGATAGGCGGGCACCTAAACGTATACCCTCAAAATTGTTAAAAGACAATATATCAGCTAAGTGTACATTTAGAAAACCAATAGGCAGCTTCCCTGTTTGGGCTATACGTAAAAACTCCAGCCTACGGTCAAGATTAAGCTCTTTTCCTACACTATCAACAATCACATACGTTAAAGAATCTTTAGCACTCAGCTTTTCCTGCCTGTTTTTATCCCAAAACTCAGCATCCTTATTCAGTGCATCAGGGGCATAATCAAGCTCAACATTATCAAACTGTTTCTTTTTAAGTGCCGGCGCTAAGTTTACGGCGTACAAGGTAGTTTTGGCTTTACCCAAAGGGGTTAGCTTGTAGCTTCTGTTCTTGGTAGTATCCTCAAGCGCTACTGAAATTCCTGCAAAAACAAACTCAGATGTAAACAGTGACGGGAAATAAACGTCTTCACCCATTTTTTGATAATTCTGCACTACTTGGGTTGAAAACCCTCCGGTTTCTTCCATTTTGGCTGTAGCTTTCAATACAGCAAAATTTTGGGTATGTATGTAAAGTAACCCGCTTAACCCATCAAAATTCTTATCTTTTCTGGGCTGATAATAAATTACGTAGGCAGCTTCCCCGGCCTCTTCAACGGTATCTTGTAAAATAAAAAGGTATTTGCGTGTATTGCCTTCAGCTATTGGGCTTAGGTATTCTTTACCTAATATTTTTACATAGTTTTTATAAAACGAAAACGACTGTATCTCTGTTGCCAGCAAGGCATACTGTGCATTCTGCAACCCCGATATTCTGCTGGCCTCCACGGTTTCTTTGTATTTACCGGGTTTCATATATAGCTTTTCGGTAATGCTCTCCATTAAAAACAAATTCATTTTATTCACCAGCGTATCCTCAAAACTGTCAAGGGTATCGTTTTCGTTAAAAAATGCACTGTCAATATCACGGTTAATATTTACCACAAACTTATTGTAGCTCTTGTAGCTAAATGTTTCAAGATTTTCGGGGTCATGCTTTTTCCGGTTATCGTTTACTTTCCGCATTATCACATCGGCGGGGTTTTCACCGGGCATCACCACCGTCTCTTCAAGCGATAATGAAAGCGGTTTCAACTTTACTTCCAGTCGGATCGACTGAGTTATTTTCACTTCATACTTTTCATACCCCATGTAGCTAAATACCAAAACACCACCACTTGAGGGGAGGTCAATAATAAAATTTCCTTTCAAATCAGTATAAGTACCGTTTGTAGTACCTTTTAGGTAGATATTCACGTAAGCCAATTGGCTTTTATCCGAAGCGTCTGTAACAGTACCTTCAACAGTAATATTCTGCCCTATAGCCGCGTAGGAGGTAATTGCTGTAAAAAGGAGGATGAGTAGTTTTTTCATTGTTTGCAATTACGAATAAAGGGATGTTTTTGTTACAAACAGAAAACACATGGATAAAGTCAGCCTTTTATTCGACTTTTGCTAAACAGATGGATGAAAAGCCTTCAACTATAATGCTATTTTTTAAGCTGGTACGTTACCCCAACCTGCTTATCATGGCAGCCACGCAGGTATTTGCTGCTTTTTGTTTATCTACTGAGCCGTTTTCGCCGTTTACTAACGCAGGATTTATTTTTACATTACTTGCTACCCTTCTTATTGCCGCCGGCGGATATATTATCAATGATATTTTTGACGCTGCCGCCGATGGTGTAAACAAACCTGATAAAACTTTTATTACCCCTGCCAATCGTAATTTTTACGCCCAAGTTTATTACGGACTAAGCGCTGTGGGCATTTTACTTGGCCTAGCGGCCAATGTATTTGTAGGGGCTATTTGTGCAGCAATGGCGGTGCTGTTATACTTATACAGTTACAAACTGAAAAAAACGGTACTGCTGGGCAATATTGCCGTGGCATTTATGAGTGCAGTAACCCCGGGTATACTTATGTATGTGCTACCCAATCCCAGCAGGTCGTTTATTATACTGTATGCAGGCTTCGCTTTTATCACCACACTGGTGCGCGAAGCAGTGAAAGATATTGAAGACGAGCAAGGCGACCGCACTGCGGGTTATGCTACCCTGCCTGTGGTATATGGAGAAACCATTGCAAAAAAAGTAACCTCCATTATGGCCGCAGCACAAATACTGCTGTTGCTGGTGTTTGCTATTTGGTGTTTAGTTTCACTACGCTTATGGGCATTTTATTACTTAGTTGCCTTAGTAGCCATACCATCGGTAGGATTGGGTTTATTAATTTTTTGGGCAAAAGAAAAAGACCATTACTCACAAGCAAGTTTGCTGTGCAAATTGATAATGATTACGGGCATAGCCTCGATGTATTTAGTTAATTAGTTATTATAAAATATACCCGCTTCGTGATGTAATTTTAAGAGAACAAGATTTTAATCTTGTTGTTAAAAGTAAACAGGTAAGGAATGAAAAAACTGTTATTAGCCTCACAATCACCCCGTAGGCAGCAATTGCTGCACGATGCAGGTTTTGATTATGAGGTGGTGAAGATTGATGTAGAAGAAGACTTCCCAAATCACTTGAAGGCGCAAGAAATACCGATGTTTTTGGCTGAAAAGAAAGCCAACGGCTACACCGGAGATTTGGCTAATTCTATTGTAATTACTGCCGATACTACGGTATGGGTGGATGATAAGGTACTAAACAAACCCGCTGATTTTGACGAGGCATTTGCCATGATTAAATCACTTTCGGGCAAGGTACACCATGTATATACAGGGGTATGTCTAAGTACGGCAGGGAAACAGCATACTTTTTTTAGTGATACCGAGGTGTATTTTGCCCCTATACCTGATGAGGACATTGCTTACTACATTAACACGTATAAACCTTACGACAAAGCAGGGGCATACGGCATACAAGAATGGATTGGCTACCGCTTTGTACAAAAAATAAACGGCTGCTATAATAATGTGGTGGGATTTCCCATTGCACAATTTTGCAGGGAGATTAAAAAATTCACACTGATAACTGATAACCGATAACAATTCCAATGGCAGGAAATTCATTAGGCGTATTATTCCGTATTACCACCTTTGGCGAGTCGCACGGCGAAGCGGTGGGTGCCGTTATTGACGGTTGCCCCCCCCTACTTGAGGTGGATATTGATTTTATTAATGCTGAAATGGCACGCCGTCGTCCGGGGCAATCAGCCCTTACTACCCAAAGGAACGAAAGCGATGAAGTGCAAATTCTAAGCGGAGTCTTTAACGGTAAAACCACCGGCGCACCCATTGCCATCGTTATTCCTAATAAAGACCAACGCAGCGGCGATTACGAAGCCATGAAGGATGTTTTCCGCCCTTCGCACGCCGATTATACCTACGAAGCCAAATACGGCATCCGTGATTACCGTGGCGGCGGGCGTTCATCTGCAAGGGCAACGGCTGCGGTTGTAGCCGCAGGTGCTTTTGCAAAGCTGTTGCTCAAACAACGCAACATAACCATACAAGCGTTTGTGAACCAAGTGGGTACCATTGAAACCCCGCTTACCTATACTGAACTGGACTTATCGCTTACTGAAACTAATCCTGTACGATGCCCGCACCCTGAAACAGCCGCTAAAATGATTGCACTGATTGAAGAGGCAAAAGCAGAGGGTGATAGTTTGGGCGGTTGCATTACTTGTGTGGTGAAAGGGGTACCCGCAGGATTGGGCGAACCTGTTTTTGATAAACTGCAAGCCGACCTTGCCAAAGCCATGCTCACCATAAATGCTACTAAGGGATTTGAATACGGCAGCGGTTTTGCAGGTACCCGACTAAAAGGCAGTGAACACAACGATAGCTTTATAACTGATAACGGTAAAGTGGCTACCACTACCAACCACAGCGGAGGCATACAAGGCGGCATAAGCAACGGCATGGATATTTATTGCAAAGTGGCTTTTAAACCCACTGCCACCATTGCCAAAAGCCAAAAAACGGTAGACAATGCAGGCCAAGAAGTAGATTTAGCCGCCAAAGGCCGCCACGACCCTTGTGTGTTGCCCCGTGCTGTGCCCATTGTAGAAGCAATGGCTGCCCTTGTATTGGCTGACCATTGGTTGAGAATCAAATAACTATAGTAATTCCTTCAAATTAGATTATTATCTAAAAAGGCCTATTTTTGGCCGTTTACTAAACCTATACATCCATGTTTAAAAAACTTCCCTTGCACACAAAAATCCTAATCGGGTTGGTATTGGGTATTGTTTGGGGCGTTATAGCCGCCAACTTAGGCTGGGCGCAAGCCAATAGCTGGTACGTAGCCCCGTTAGGTAAAATATTTGTAAACCTGCTAAAACTAATAGCCATTCCTATGATTATCACCTCGCTGGTAGTAGGGGTAGCCAGTCTTAACGATATTAACAAACTGGGTCGTATAGGTGGCCGCACCTTGGGTATATTTATCATCACCACCGTTTTTGCCGTTACAATAGGTTTAGTACTCGCTTCTATTATCCGTCCCGGAGACGCTTTGTCAGAAGAAACAAAAAACAACCTGATAAATTCTTATCAAAGTTCAGCAGCTAAAAAAACCGAAGCCGCCCAAACCCTTACCCAACAATCGCCTTTGCAACCGTTAGTAGATATTTTCCCTGAAAACCTTATTTCGGCAGCTTCAAACAACCAAATGATGCTTTCAATGGTAGTAATAGCCATCCTATTTGGAATAGCTACCATTTTAGTACCTGCTGAAAAATCTCAACCCTTGATTACCTTAATGAACAGTGCAAACGAGGTAACGCTGAAAGTGGTTGACATTATAATGTTATTGGCACCCATCGGCGTTTTTGCCCTTATATCATCAGTAATTACCGATTTGGCCGGTAGCAACCCTGCCGAAGCCGTAAACCTGCTACTGGCACTTGCCCAATATTGTGGGGTAGTGCTATTGGCCTTACTATTACACGCTGCCTTGGTATATATGCCTATGGTTAAAATTTTAGCCAAATTAAATCCCTTGTGGTTTCTTAAAAAAATGCGCCCTGTGCATTTGCTGGCTTTTAGTACCAGCAGCAGTAATGCTACACTACCCCTAAATATGGAGAACACTGAAAAGAACATGGGGGTGCATGAGGAAATAACCAGCTTTGTATTGCCCTTGGGAGCTACTGTGAATATGGACGGTACCAGCCTTTACCAATCGGTTGCCGCCATTTTTATTGCACAGGTGTTCAACATTGATTTATCATTTACTGACCAATTATTAATCATAGTAACCGCCACACTGGCATCCATCGGCTCAGCGGGAGTACCGGGCGCGGGCATGGTAATGTTGGCCATTGTACTAAACTCAGTGGGTATTCCTGTAGAAGGTATTGCCTTGATTATGGGACCTGACCGTATTTTAGACATGTGCCGTACTGTAATAAATGTAACCGGAGATACTACTGTTGCTACAGTTATTGCCCGCAGAGAGGGAAGAATAGTTCCGGTGGAATAAATTTTTCCTTTACGTATCAACATTTCAAAAAAACACACAGTCTTTAAAATTGTCATTTATCGGTAAAAAATTACCTTTGGCAGATTTCGGTAGTACCCTAGTTCCTTCATAATTTGAGCACCATTAGAGAAATGAAACGTTATTTAGTAGTATTTGCAACTTTGTTTGCCGTTAGTGCAGCATTTGCACAACACCAACACGAGCCCTGCATCACAGACCACATCACCACTGATTATCTTAAAAATAATCCTGCTGCACAACAGCTAAAAGAGCAGTTTTACACCCAATACGAGCAGTATTTGCAAAACCCTGCCAATACTTCGCGCAAAAGTGGAACAAAACGTATTATCCCCGTTGTTTTTCACGTAATACACATGTATGGTGATGAGAACATTTCTAAAGCCCAAATTGAAGACCAGATAAGGGTTTTGAACGAAGATTTCAGCTATATGAACGCTGATAAATCAAACATTCGCTCACAGTTTTTAGACGATGCCGCCGACGCTCAGATTGAGTTCCGTTTGGCAACTGTTGACCCCAGTGGTAACTGTACCGATGGTATTACCCGCACCTATTCAACGTTAACAGTTGAAACCCGCGATGAAATTAAAAGTCTTATCCGTTGGGACAATAGAAAATACCTTAATATATGGGTAGTAAAATCAATCCGTTCACAAAACGGTGACCAAGGAACCACCCTGGGCTTTGCCTACCTGCCTTGGAGCTTGCCCAATACTAACAATGTTGACGGTATTGTAATTCGTGCCGATTATGTAGGAACTGTAGGCACCAGCAGCCCCGCAAAGGCTGGCCGTACGCTTACACACGAAGTAGGACACTACTTAGGTTTATTACACCCGTTTGAAAACGGTTGCGGTTCTAATTGCAGCAGCTCAGGCGACAGGGTGTGTGATACCCCTCCGGTAGCTTCGCCTTCGTTTGGATGTAACAAAACAGCTAACACTTGCAGCAACGATAGCCCTAATGAAGTTGACCAAATTGAAAACTTTATGGACTATGCCGACGGTAACTGCCAAAACATGTTTACCTGGGGACAAAAAACCATTATGGATTTGGTACTAAGCAATGCTAATTACCGACAAACACTGGTTTCATCGGCCAACCTTATTGCCACCGGTACCGATGTAATTAAAACTCCTTTGTGCAAACCCGTTGCTGATTTTAACTCAGTAGCCCGTGTGGTATGCGCAGGTAACTCAATAATACTTAACGATGTTTCATGGGGCGGTAAGGCAGCAAGCCGCACATGGACTATTACAGGCGGTACTCCTTCAAGTTCGGGTGATTCTGCGGTAAGCGTTACTTTTAATAACGCGGGTAACTATAACGTAACCTTGCAAGTAACCAACAGTGCAGGTCAATCATCAATAACCCGCCAAAATATAATTGTTGTAAAACCTTCAACTGCAACCACCAAAGCCCCAACAATTGAAGGCTTTGAAGCGGCAACATTCCCTCCCACAGGTTGGACAAACAGCAGCAACGTAACCGCTAAATGGGAACGCACCACAGTAGGCAGCGCCACAGGCAGCGCCAGCACAAGGGTTCTTATCAACTCTTCAACCGCTACTGATAATGTTTATACGCTTACACTTCCAGCTGTCGATTTAAATACATCAACCACTGCTACCCTTGATTTTAAAGTAGCTTACGCTCAACGTACCGGTGTAACCAGCGATCGTTTGCGCATACTATATTCAACTGATTGCGGTAATACTTGGTCATTCCTTTCACAACGTACAGGCAGCACGTTAGCCTCAACCTCAACCAATTACAATGGCACTTCATACGTACCGGCAAGTGCTGCTGAATGGAGGTTGATTTCGCTACCGCTAAGCAGCATCAGTGCAGGTATGCGTAAGAATGTAATCTTCAGTTTTGAAGCATACAGCAATGGTGGTAACAATATTTATTTGGATGATATTAATATAGGTGGTGCTGTTACTTCGATAGAAACCTTTACCAAAGAAGAGTTGGGCATGAGTGTGCAGCCTAATCCTTCAAGCCAAAGCACAACATTATCGTTCACATTGCCCAATCCATCCACAGTGGATATGAAAGTGTATGATATAACAGGCAAACTGGTGTACGATTTTGGTTCATCAAACCTTGAAGCAGGTTTCCAACATTACCAAATAAACAAACTTGACAATAATTTAACCAACGGGATATACTTTGTGAAACTGCTGGTAAACAATACTCTTTATACAGAAAAACTTGTGTTCGTGCAATAATATTGCAGCACACAAAGTTGTAATTTCAATTATAAGTCTTTTCTTTGGCGGCTGGTAACCAAACAGCCGCCAAAGTTGTTTTATAAGGTATGGTGAAAAATTTAGTAATTGTAGAGTCTCCCGCAAAGGCAAAAACCATTGAGGGCTTTTTAGGAAAAGACTTTACTGTAAAGTCTTGCTTCGGGCATATTCGTGATTTAGCAAAAGACCACAACGGTGTTTTGATTGAGAAAAATTTTGAACCGATATATGAAGTTCCCGATGACAAAAAGCAGGTTGTAGCAGAACTGAAAAAACTTGCGAAGGAAGCCGAAACGGTATGGTTAGCATCCGATGAGGACCGCGAGGGAGAAGCTATCTCGTGGCACTTATCAGAGGTACTGAAGCTGGAGGAAAAGCGCACCCGTCGCATTGTTTTTCACGAGATTACCAAAACCGCCATCCTTAACGCCATAGAAAAACCCCGCAACATCAATAAACACCTTGTTGATGCACAGCAAGCACGCCGTGTGCTTGACCGTATCGTGGGTTTTGAAATATCACCCATCCTTTGGAAAAAAGTACGTCCGTCATTGTCGGCAGGACGTGTACAATCGGTTGCAGTTCGCTTGATAGTAGAGCGTGAGCGCGAAATCATGGAGTTTAACTCTACGTTTGCCTACCGCGTAGTAGCAGAATTTACCGACCGTAATACCAAAAAAGTTTTTAAAGCCGAGCTACCCCAACGTTTCAACACAAAACAAGAAGCTGAAAAGTTTCTTGAGCGTTGTAAAAATGCCACGTTTGAGGTTAAAAATATTGAAACTAAACCTTCTAAACGTACTCCGGCAGCTCCCTTTACCACCAGTACCCTACAACAGGAAGCCAGCCGCAAGCTGGGCTTTAGCGTAGCACAAACCATGCGTGTGGCACAAAAGCTATACGAAAGTGGATTGATTACCTATATGCGTACCGACTCGGTAAACCTTTCTGATTTGGCGTTAAACACCGCCAAGCAAGAGATACAAAGTGCCTACGGCGATAACTTTGTACATACCCGCAAGTACCAAACTAAAACCAGTGGCGCACAAGAAGCGCACGAAGCGATACGTCCTACTTATTTCAACCGTCACACCATTGATGGTGAAAGTGCCGACCGTCGCTTATACGAATTGATTTGGAAACGTGCCATTGCCTCACAAATGAGCGATGCTCTGTTTGAAAGAACCACCGTTACCATCGGTATCTCTACCACTTCTGAGACATTAGTGGCTCAGGGTGAAGTATTGAAGTTTGAGGGCTTTTTGAAAGTGTACCTTGAAGGTACCGACGATGAGCACGAAGACGAAGGTAACGCTATGTTACCCCCATTGAAAAACGGGGACGTATTGGGTTTGAATGCACTTACCGCTACCCAAAAATTCAGCCGACCAGCCCCACGATACACGGAAGCCAGTTTGGTAAAAAAACTGGAAGAGTTGGGCATCGGCCGTCCTTCTACCTACGCTCCTACTATCTCAACCATACAAAAGCGTGAGTATGTAGTGAAAGAAGAGCGCGAAGGAAAAGAACGTCATTACGATGTAATTACGCTGGCCAATAACAATATTACCCACAAAACCCTTACAGAAATAACAGGGGCCGAAAAGGGTAAATTATTTCCAACGGACATAGGTATGTTGGTTACCGACTTTTTGCTTAAGCATTTTGACGGGATTATGGACTACCACTTTACTGCACAGGTAGAAGAGCAGTTTGACGAGATTGCACGCGGAATGAACGAGTGGACCAAGATGTTGGGCTCGTTTTATACACCGTTCCACAAAACCGTGGAGCAAACCACTACTGAAAGCGGCAAAGTAACCGGAGAACGCCACTTGGGTACCCACCCTGAAAGCGGGAAACCCATTATAGTGCGCATGAGTCGTTTTGGTCCTGTGGCACAAATTGGTGAAGGAACTGACGAGGAAAAACCACAATATGCCAACCTGCGCAAGGGGCAAATGCTTGAAACCATTACCCTTGATGATGCCCTTGAACTGTTTAAACTACCCCGCACCGTGGGCGTGTTTGAAGACAAGGAGATGAAGGTGAGCATAGGAAGGTTTGGCCCTTATATATCACACAACAGCAAGTTTTACAGCATACCCAAAGGCGATGACCCTTACACGATTGATGCCGACCGTGCTGTAGAAATTATGCTGGCTAAGCGCAAAGCTGATGCTGAGAAACTGATAAAAGAGTTTCCATCGCATGAAATTCAAATTCTAAACGGACGTTGGGGTCCCTATTTTGCAAAAGGCAAAGACAATTACAAATTGCCAAAAGAACTGCAAAAAGATCCTAAAAGCATAACCCTAGAGCAATGTCTGGATATTATAGCTAAAACTCCTGCGGCGCCTGCCAAAAGAGCTGCGGCTAATAAAAAGGCCACTGCTAAGCCTGCCGCACCCAAAAGTGGTGGAAAAAAAGCCGGCTCAACTGCTAAGAAAAAATCGAAATAGGTTTTTATTTGTGCCGTGATGATTACGGAACGTGAACTTGCGGCAATGCTATCTTTATTGGACGACACCGACGAGGAAGTAGTGAAGTCTGTGGAGGGGCATTTATTGTCGCTGGGAACCGATGCGGTAACCCTGCTGGAGAAGTATTGGGATTCTGATGCTGACCCGCGGGTGCAGGAAAAGGTAGAGCGATTGGTAAACATCATCCAGTTTGATGCGCTCAAAAACGAACTGATAGCGTGGAAAAACACACCCGACAAAGATCTTTTTGAAGGTTTTTACCTGATTACCCGCTACCAATACCCTAATCTTAACAAGCAAGAGCTGGACAATAAGCTCAATAAAATAAAGCTGGATGCCTGGCTGGAATTGAAATATGACTTAACCGCGCTGGAAAAAGTGCGGATTCTTAATCATATTTTTTACGACGTGAACGGATTTAAAGGTGACACAGCCACTTACCATTCGCCGCAGAACTCGTTTATAAACACCGTGCTCGAACGTCGCAAAGGCAACCCTATATCGTTAGCCATCATCTATTCTATCATCGCACAGCGGCTTAATATCCCGATTTTCGGGGTGAATTTACCGCAGCACTTCATATTGGCTTACATGGATAATTATCCCGACCAACCGTTGGAATACCACGAAGAGCCTCCACACCTGTCGCCAGAGCTGTTTAGTGATGTAATGTTCTACATTAACCCATTTAATAAAGGATTGGTGTTTAGCAAATACAACGTGGATGAGTTTTTGCGTCAATTACGTTTAGAACCGTTGGACAGCTATTTCTTGCCCTGCTCAAACGTTGAGATTATTAAACGCGTGGTACGCAACCTTGTAACGGCCTACACACAAACCAACCAACGTGACAAGGTGGAGCAACTTGCCCAAATAATGGAAACCCTAGGCGGAAAAATCGATCTGGATGCCCCTGAAAACCCATCAGATTTGGGGGATGAGGAGTAAGTAAACTTCTTTGGCTGTTGGCTTTTAGCTATTGACTGTTGGCCTATACACCCATCCTTAGCCAGGCTCAGGAAATCCGTCGCGTGGCCGCTACTGTCAAATTGAGCGCAGCGAAATTTCTTATCAGAAATATGTCAACACGCTCCATATAACACATTTGTAATAAGATGCTTCCTTCGTCAGCAGGACAGGTTTTTGTATGCCCTGCGTGCACCCCGTCATGTTGAACTTGTTTCAACAACGCATTACTGTTTCAAGATGAATTCCAGTGAGATCCCGAACCAAGTTCGGGAGGACTGACTTCGTTAGAAAGACAAGGGATTAACTTAAATACTTCCCAACAATAGGCATCCTGCGGCCACTGCCAAAGGCTTTGTTGGTTACCCGCAAAATAGGAGGAGTTTGGTAGCGTTTATACTCGTTGGTGTTTACCATTTTCAATACCCTTAGTACCAGCGCTTCGTCATAGCCTTGCGCTATAATTTCAGCAGGCCCTAAACGGTCTTCAATGTACAACGAGAGTATCGTGTCCAACAAATCGTATTCAGGTAAGCTGTCAGTGTCTTTTTGGTCGGGGCGTAGCTCTGCGCTGGGGGCTTTGGTCAAAATATTATCGGGTATCACTTCCCCGTTTTTATTGATAAACCTTGCCAAATCATACACCTGTGTTTTGTACACATCGCCTATCACACTAAGTCCGCCGCACATATCGCCGTACAAAGTACCATACCCTACGGCCAACTCGCTTTTATTGCTGGTATTCAATAGTATATAACCGTATTTGTTACTAATTGCCATTAGCAATATGCCACGGCTACGGCTTTGTATATTTTCTTCGGTAATATTAAACGGCTGGCCTGCAAAAATATCCTTCAACGTATCGTTAAAGGCATCATAGGGTTTATTAATCGGGATAATATCGTATGGGTTACCCAAGTTATTGCACAACTCCACAGCATCGTCCACACTTCCCTGACTGCTAAACGGCGAGGGCATCAAAACTGCCCGCACATTCTCAGCACCCAACGCCCTTACAGCAAGTGCCTGTACCACAGCCGAGTCAATCCCGCCGCTGCTGCCCAGTATTGCTTTTGTAAACCCTGATTTTCTAAAATAATCCCGTATGCCGGTAACCAGTGCATCGTGCACCAGCTCTATACGTTCGGTAGGTAAAAAGCTATGGTCGTCGCCAATTTGAGTTAGCTGTCCGTTTTCAAAATCATACAGCTTAAACTCTTCATCAAAATAAGCCAATTCATCCACCACCGTTCCGTTGGGATTAATGGCCATGCTGCCACCGTCAAATACCAGCTCGGTTTGTGCGCCCACATGGTTCACATACAGCAACGGTAGTTTGTATTTCTGCACGTTCTCCAACAAAATGTTCTTGCGGGTTTCGATATGAAACTGCCCGAACGGAGACGCAGCAATGTTTACCATTAAACGGGGCTGTTGTTTATACAATTGGTCCATCGGCGATTGAGGATACAATCTTTCGTTGCCAATGTTCCACAAATCCTCGCACACCGTAAGAGCAATATTTAAGCCTGCCACCTGCACGGTTTGAAAAAAGGTATTCGGCTCAAAATAGCGGTACTCATCAAACACATCGTAAGTGGGTAGCAGGGTTTTATGTACAATGGTTTTCACCTCCCCGCCTTCCAATACGTATGCGCTGTTACGCAAAGGCTTGCCCGCAGCAGTGTTTCGAGAAGGTGCGCCAACAATGGCAGCAATCCCTTTGCACTCAGCCGCTATCAAATCAATGTGTTCTTCGCTTAAGCGTATAAAGTCATTAAACTCTAAAAAATCTTTCGGAGGGTACCCTGTAAGGCATAATTCAGAAAACACCACCAACGCAACACCTTGTGCTTTTGCTTGCTGTATGGTATCTATAATTTTGCGGGCGTTGTAATCAAAATTGCCTACGTGGTAGTTTAGCTGTGCCAGCGCTATCTTCATCTATATTCTCGCTAAATATAAAATCCCACCGGCAACGCCAATGGGATTTCAAAAATAAGCATATTAACGGGGCTTAGAACAACAAGCCTACGTTTATACCAAAATAGTTGTTGTAAGCCTTTGTGTTGGGAGCCGACATCATATTAAACAACCCTGCACTGTAGCGCAAACCGCCAAATACTACGGTGTTTTTTGATAGTGCATACTCATATCCTGCACCCACCAAGAACGGAACCCTTAAAAAACTTATATCGTCGTCTTCAACAACGCTGTTGTTAATATCAAAATCACCGTCTTTGTCGTTTACATCACGGTCTTCACTACCGCCTTGAGCATTGGTAAAAATGTCTTTGTTAATATCCGCTCTGCCTCTCCACAAAATATTAAGCGCAAACCCCGCATCAAAATACACACGGCTATAGCCAAACTCGTCAGTACGAAGTTTTATCGTTAGAGGAATATCAATATAACGGGTTTTGTAGGTGTACTCCACGTCATTGAAAGTTGCTACTCCATTTTTAACCCGTAATGAATCGTATCCGATTTTACCGCCCATTTGGGTAAGGTGCAAACCGCCACAAAGGGCAACGTTTTCGCTAAGATTTTTCTCAACGGTAAGACCACCACTGAACCCCACACGGGAACCCTCTGACGTAATATTTCGACTGTCAGGACTCATCCAGCTAATCAAAGGCATCACCGATATTGAGAAACGGTATTCCTTATCATTGAACATGCTGATGTCATTTGATTGGATGGGTGTGATGCGTGTGCTGCTATCTTGGGCACGAGAATGTAAAATTGTGATAGTAGATAGAGTAAGCAAGATAAGTTTTTTCATATTTTTGGCGTTCTTTGAAACGTATGATTACAAATTTCTGTAAAAAACGACTATTTTCTATAACATCGGTCATTATATTATTGTTCGGCACTTCGGGCTGCAAAGAAAATCGTTTAAAAATTGATGTTTCTGAAGTAAAAGCGGAAGTAACTTTCAAAAGGTTTGATAAAGACTTAATGGCTATTGACACCAATGCCATGCAGGTAGCTTTTACTAACCTCAGTAAAAAATACCCTGATTTTTTCCCTTCTTATTATTCTGAGATTATTTCATTAGGAAATTTTGACGACAGTACTGCCCCCGAAAAACTAAAGCAGTTCATCAACTATCAACCTACACAGCAATTATTTTCAGTAATTGAAAAGAAGTTCGTTTCGGTAGATGAATACAATGCTCAAATAACCGAGGCATTTAAGCACGTCAAGCATTATTTTCCGGACGATACTTTGCCTGAAATTATTTATTTCCCGGGGATATTAAACAACGGTTGTATTTATTACGGGAAACAAATTGCCGTAGGCTTGGATATGTACTTGGGCAAGGATTACCCCTACGAAAAAATGCCCCACCTTACCAACTATTTAACGGTGAAAATGCGCCCCGAATACCTGACCCGAAATGTAATAAATGCTTTGGGTTATTACCGATACGAACGCTTTTTAAAGGGCAAACGTTTTATCGACCAAATGATACACGAGGGTAAGTTAGCCTATTATATTGATGCTATGATGCCCGAAAAACCTGACAGCATTAAACTGGCACTAAGCGGCGAAAATCTGAAATGGTGCAAGGATAACGAATGGCAAATTTGGGCACACTTTGTTGACCCTAAACTGAATGTATTGTACAACAACAACCCTGAAGTAATTATCCGTTATTTTGAGGAAGGGCCTTTTACTAATGCAGACGGAGTGCCCAACGATGAAACCCGTTCATCACCGCGTTTTGCAGTGTGGGTGGGAAGGGAAATTGTGCGCCGCTACATGGATAATAACCCTAAAATTACCCTTGCCGAATTAATGCGCGAAACCGACAGCGATAAAATATTGAAAGGCAGTAAATACCGCCCTTAATTTTTAATAATTGTTGTTTTCTTCAGAGCGATACCGGTTGCATACCCCAAAATAGGGCCGCCAGCCAGCATCAATCCTAAGTTAAGAAAGAACTGACTTAAATTACCTATTGATAATTTCATGGTGTAATTAATCGCTGAAAATGCCAACACAGCCAATAACCAACCAATAATATTTGTTATTACCCAGTTTTGGGTGTTAGCAATATGTGTTCTCAGCAAATTTTGCTGTAATAGACCAACGGAAATACCTCCAAGTGCTACACTAATTAATATATAATAATCTCCTATTGATTGGTTACCGAAATGCGTTATAAAATCAAAAATTAAAAACGGGCTTACTAAACCCAAAGTGGTAACCCAAATCCAATTAAATGTAACGGGAATTTGCTTTCTCAAGGCCAGCCATTGCGCTAATCCCACTCCAATCCCCATTCCTAAACCTACAATAAACTGCCAACCTTCAATATGTAAAGAATCAAACAGTACCGATAGGGTTAACACCAGGACAATACCCAATAACCATCCGGCAAAATTCATCAACACCCATTTTTTAATGGTAATCATAGTTTTAGTATTCGTTGCTTAAATTAAATCCGTTTAAGAGAAGCAGTTTGTAAACGAGGCTTTATCTACCTCATAATCTGCATAAAATCATCCCAAAACGTTGGGTACGATTTTATTATTACTTGGGGATTATTGATTTTTATTTCGGATAAAACTATTGAAAAAACCGATAATGCCATTGCCAGCCTATGGTCGTTGTAAGTATCAAACTCAATCGTTTTACTACTGTTTAACGCTTCATTATTAGGGATTAACTGCCAATACTCGCCGTTTTGCTCAAACACCACCCCAACCTTTTTCAGTTCAGTGGCGAGGGCAGCGGTGCGGTCGCTTTCTTTTATAGCAAGGCTTTCAAGCCCGTAAAAACGGGCAGGTATTCCCATTGCACCGCACAGAGCTATGAAAGTAGGGCCTAAATCGGGGCAATCGGTAAAATCATGCTCAAAATGGTTAGTTACCGTCCCCCCGTTTTTAATCAGTACTCCGTTATTTGTAAACGTTGTAGTTACCCCAAACTCTTCCATCAATCGGGCTACCACACTATCCCCCTGCAAACTATCGGGCAATAATCCGTTTAGTTGAATTTCTGCACGGTTGGCAACGGCTGCCACTGCATACCAGTACGAGGCCGCCGACCAATCGCTTTCAACGGTAGTCTTTGTCGCCTTGTACTTCCCTTCGGGGATTGTTATCACATTGCCTACAAAACCTGCATGCACGCCGCATTGCTGCATCAGGCCTGTGGTAAGCGAGATATAAGGTTTTGATGTTATTTTACCCTCCAATTTCAGGGTAAGCCCGTTTTTGAGGTACGGTGCTATCATCATCAATGCCGAGATGTATTGACTGCTGATACCGGCATCTATGCGTATCTCACCGCCTTTTAGTTGCGTACCGTTAATCAGCAAGGGCGGATATCCCTCGTTGTGTAAATATTCAATATCAGCCCCTAATTCTTTTAGTTTTTCAACTAAAATACCAATGGGACGTTGGTGCATCCTTTCCGTGCCTTTTAGCAGCCATTTTCCTTCGGTAATAGCAAAAAAAGCGGTTAAAAAACGCATCACGGTACCAGCATCGTGGCAGTCAATTTCTACTGCGGAAATAGTATTAAAGGATAATTCATCCAAAATACTGTGCAACAAACGGGTATCATTGGCTTGTGAAAGATTATTAATGGTAATGACATTTGCGGCCAATGCATTCATCACCAACAAACGGTTGGCTATGCTTTTGGAAGCAGGTAAGGCTACAACTCCCCTTACTTCATCGTTGTTGACTGCAAGGGTTATTTGTTCCATCAAAAGAATTGTTTGTTAGAGATATGCCCTCTCCTGCTCTCCCGTAGTAGAGAGAGAACTCCCGAAAAGGGTGTATCAGTAATTCGTTAAAACTTAATATCCAGTATTTTCATCAAATACTGCCCGTAACCGCTTTTCATCAAAGGGTCGGCAAGTTTTTGCATTTGGGCACGGTCTATAAAGCCCATGCGGTAGGCAATCTCTTCGGGGCAACCTATTTTAAGGCCTTGCCTTTCTTCAATCACCTGCACAAAAGTACCTGCCTGCATTAGAGAGTCAATGGTTCCGGTATCCAACCACGCAGTGCCCCTGTTCATCACGGCTACACTAAGTTTGCCGCGCTCGAGGTACACTCGGTTAATGTCGGTAATTTCCAACTCGCCGCGCGATGAGGGTTTTAAATGCCTGGCTACATCTACTACGTGGTTATCGTAATAGTACAAGCCCGGTACCGCATAGTTTGATTTTGGATGTGCAGGTTTTTCCTCAATACTGATGGCGTTCATATCCTCGTCAAACTCAACTACGCCGTAGCGTTCAGGGTCGCTCACGTGGTAAGCAAACACAATACCGCCGTCGGGGTTGTTGCAGGCTTGCAAGGTTTTTGAGAAACCTGAACCGTAAAATATATTATCACCCAAAATAAGGGCTACTTTGTCTTTACCAATAAAATCGGCTCCAATGGTAAATGCTTGTGCAAGTCCTTTGGGTTCGGGTTGTTCGGCGTATTGAAATTCGCAACCGAATTGGCTGCCGTCTCCCAATAGTTTTTTAAACAACGGTAAATCATGCGGGGTAGAGATGATAAGTATTTCACGAATACCCGACAACATTAGGGTTGATAACGGGTAGTAAATCATGGGTTTATCATACACGGGCATCAATTGTTTGCTGATGGCTATGGTAAGCGGGTGCAGCCTTGTGCCCGACCCTCCGGCAAGTATTATACCTTTCATACTGCAATTATAATGAGTTTGCTGTTAATTGATGATGATTATAGGCTGTTATACCACTGCAATGCCTGTTTTATTTCGGCAGGGGTGCAGTAGTTATCTATCGACCCCATGCCGATGGTGCGCAATAAGGTGAAATTAATGCCCGCTTGGGTGTTCTTTTTGTCTGCGCCCATTAGTTGCAACAGTTCATCAAAACTGCTTTCCTCAATTTTGGGTAGAGTGTAGTGCTTTTTAATTCCCGCTACTACGCTTTGCAGTTCTTCGGCCAATAGTCCAATTTTTTGTGAAAGATAGGCTTCGCACAACATTCCCAATGCCACTGCTTCGCCGTGAAGTAAGTCTTTGTTGTGTTTTAAAAACCAAGATTCAACAGCGTGGCCGATGGTATGGCCGAAATTGAGCAATTTACGGTTGCCGTTTTCGTGCATATCTTCTTCTACAATATGGTCTTTAATTTCAACGCTGGTGGTTATCCATGTTTTAAACCTGCGGGGATTAAACTCCTGCAACTCGCCCCAATGGATGGCGTCAGCAATCAGAGCGTGTTTCAGCATTTCAGCAAAACCCGCTTTTAGTTCACGTTCGGGTAATGTTTGCAAAAACGGCGGATGGATAAATACCCCCAACGGCTCTTTAAACACCCCGATGTAGTTTTTTAGTCCTTTGTAATCTACCCCCAACTTACCGCCCACACTGGCATCCACCATGGCAAGTAATGTGGTGGGTACGTTGATGAAATAAATGCCGCGCTGAAACAACGATGCACACAAACCGCCCATATCGCCCCCAACCCCGCCGCTAACGTTTATCAGCAAACTTTTACGGTTGGCGTGTTTGGCTATCAGGGCATCAAAAATCAGCTCGCAAGTGGTGAGGGTTTTATGTTGCTCACCTGCGGGGATAACGATGGTTTCAAAATCAAACCCTTGCAATAACGGCACACAATGTTGCACCGTATTTTCATCGGCCAGCACAAAAATGCCTTCAAAATCGCGCGAGTTAACAAAATTGGCGAGGTACTCGATACCGTTATCGCTTATTACAATGTGGTCGTTAATCAGTTGCATAGGGGTAGCTTTTTGGTTGCTGTAAAATACAGTTTTTGGTTGTGAAAACAAATGAGGGTTGAACATTATTAGGAATGTTTGTCCTGTCATCCCGAACTTGATTCGGGATCTCAATCTGTATTTATCGTGAATTGATAATGTGATGTTGAGACAAGTTCAACATGACTGGGTGCAATTAGTTCCAACCCTACTATATTAAACTTGGTTTAGCATCGTATAAGTATTAATTAACCCTTGAAATAAAATTCAAAACTCCTTGATACATTAAATCAACTTGCTCTTTTTTGTACTCTAAATACTTACCGTGTGCAGCATTATTTCTCAAGTCTAACCAAGCCGTAACTTGTTTTTGATCTGTCAAGGGGTAAACCTTCGCTTTAACCAAGTCTATATTCATCGCTTCTGCTCTTTTAGGAACAGTATCCGCTCCCTTTATTATATGAGTATCCACATTATTTTTTTGACACAATTGCCTTAAATGTTCTTCTAACACACTACCAATCATTACTGCTGCTGGGTCTTTATATCCTTCCTTTAATAAATGTTCAGCCATTTCTAAAAAATCAGTGAATATTTCTGCCGAAACAAGCCCCTTAACTGTGAAAAGCCATCCCCCTTCTACTTCTTTTTTTAAAGCGGTTAATATAGATTTACAAGCACTTATACCACTTGATCCACTTCCTTTTTCGACAGATAAAAACTCTTCATAATAGGTGGAGTTTTTTCCCAAAAGGCTTGACAAAAATGATTTGGAAGCTGCAATAAACTCCACTCTTAAAGGATAATCTACAAATTCACCATACTTCCCTGTTGTTTTTGTCTTGATAAGTTCATCAGCTTGCAACAGTAACTCGTCAATTCTTCTTTTAATCTCTTCTAATTTCATAACAATTAATAATATCAAATATAAAACAAAAAATCCCCGCTCTGTATTGCTACAAAGCGGGGAATATAATTTTTAGTTTAAAGAGATCCCGAATCAAGTTCGGGATGAGGGGATGCTGAAATCAATCATCAAATCAACCAATCCCTAACCACTTTATTCCACTTCTACCACGTCGTTTCTAAAAACAAACTGGTTATCAAACATATCCAGCACTATGTAGCTGTCTTTGGTTACGGTACCGGCCAGTATTTGTTTCGAAAGTTCGTTCAGCACTTTTTTCTGCATTACCCGTTTTAGCGGACGCGCACCAAATTGAGGGTCGTAGCCCAACTGTGCCAGCCAATCGAGGGCTTCGTCCGTTGCAGTGATTTGTATGTCCTGTTCGGCCAGCATATTTTGCAGGTGACTGAATTGCAGGTCGACAATTCCTCGGATGTCTTCACGGGTAAGCGGCGCAAACATGATGGTTTCGTCGATACGGTTCAAAAACTCTGGGCGTATCGATTTTTTAAGCACATCGTACACTTGGTTTTTGGTTTTTGCCAGTATTTCCTCTTTGTTAAACTCGTCCAGCTCTTCAAAATTCTCTTGGATAATGTGCGAGCCTATGTTGCTTGTCATTATCACAATAGTGTTTTTAAAGTTGGCCGTGCGACCCTTATTATCAGTTAAGCGCCCTTCGTCCAACACCTGTAACAGGATGTTAAACACGTCGGGGTGAGCTTTTTCAATTTCATCCAACAACACCACACTATAAGGGCGGCGACGAACAGCTTCGGTTAATTGTCCGCCTTCGTCATATCCAACATATCCCGGAGGGGCACCAATTAAGCGCGAAACGGTGTGTTTCTCTTGGTACTCGCTCATATCTATGCGCACCATTGCATTGTCTTGATTGAACAGAAACTCAGCCAATGCCCTTGCCAGCTCGGTTTTACCCACACCTGTTGTACCCAAAAAGATAAACGAACCAATGGGTCGTTTGGGGTCTTGCAACCCGGCACGACTGCGACGAACCGCATCAGCAATGGCGGCAATGGCTTCCTCCTGCCCTACCACACGTTTGTGCAGTTCGTCTTCAAGGTGCAGCAGTTTTTCACGTTCGCTTTGCAACATACGGGTTACGGGTATGCCCGTCCAGCGGCTCACCACCGAGGCGATGTCCTCGGCATCTACTTCTTCTTTCACCAAACGGCTACCCTCTTGGGTTTCGTGCAATTTGGTGTTAAGTTCAGCCAATTTGGTTTCGGCTTCTTTTATACGTCCGTAGCGTATTTCAGCCACTAATCCGTAGTCGCCGGCACGTTCGGCTTGGTCGGCCTCCTGTTTCAGGTTTTCAATTTCCTGTTTCTTTTGTTGTATGCCTTCTACCACTTCTTTTTCGGCCTGCCAACGGGCACGCAACTGATTGCGTTGGTCGGTAAGATTGGCTATTTCTTCACTTAACCCTTTTAGTCGGGCTTCGTCGTTTTCGCGTTTCAAAGCCTCGCGTTCAATTTCAAGGCTCATTATTTCACGTTCAATTTTATCCAGCTCTTCGGGCACGCTGTCTATCTCCATGCGAAGTTTTGCAGCGGCTTCGTCCACTAAGTCGATGGCTTTATCGGGCAAAAAACGGTCGGCAATGTAGCGTTGCGACATCTCTACGGCGGCTATAATAGCTTCGTCTTTTATGCGCACTTTGTGATGCACCTCATAACGTTCTTTCAATCCGCGAAGGATAGAAATAGCGTCTTGTGTATCGGGTTCATCTACCACCACTTTTTGGAAACGACGCTCTAAGGCTTTGTCTTTCTCGATGTACTTTTGGTACTCGTTCAGCGTGGTAGCACCAATGGCTCTTAGTTCACCACGGGCAAGGGCCGGTTTAAGAATGTTAGCGGCATCCATAGCACCTTCTCCCCCACCGCCGGCGCCCACAAGGGTGTGTATTTCGTCAATAAACAACACTATTTGACCGTCGCTGTTTATTACTTCTTTTACCACCGATTTAAGGCGTTCTTCAAACTCGCCTTTGTATTTGGCACCCGCTATCAGTGAGCCCATATCCAGCGAGTATATTTTTTTGCTCTTTAGGTTTTCGGGCACATCACCATTGATGATACGGTGAGCCAACCCTTCGGCAATGGCAGTTTTACCCACACCGGGTTCACCAATCAACACGGGGTTGTTTTTGGTTCGTCGCGAAAGGATTTGCAATACGCGGCGTATTTCTTCATCACGGCCAATTACAGGGTCGAGCTTGCCTTTTTGAGCCAGTTCGTTCAGGTTTTTGGCGTATTTGTTTAAGGAGTTGTATTGCTCTTCGGCACTTTGGCTGGTTACTTTCTGACCTCCGCGTAATTCGGCGATGGCTTTTTTCAACTCCTTTTCATTCACCCCGGCATCTTTCAGTATCTGAGCGGTTTTGTCTCTACCTGCCAACAGTGCTTGCAAAATATGCTCTACCGATACAAACTCATCGCCACCGTCGCGGGCAATGGTTTGGGCTTTTACCAATGCGGTATTGGCATCACCGGTTAAAAACTGGTTGCCTGCACCGCTCACTATGGGCATACCGTTTAGTGAGGCATCTATTACTTCTGAAATGCGGTTTTTATTTACGTTGAGTTTCTTGAAAAGATAGTCGAAAACGCTTTCATCCGTCATCAGCAATCCTTTCAGCACGTGGGCAGTATCAATCCCCTGATGCTGTTTTTCAACAGCCAGTTGCTGCGCCATTTGTATGGCTTCTTGCGATTTTATTGTGAAATTGTTTAAGTTCATAATTACTCGGATACTCTACAAAAGGTTTACCACGCTGTTAAACTGACTTTTTGACTTGCTTTCAAAATTCAACTTTATCTTATTAAGACAAAATGACCTTAATCAGTTGATTTAAAAAACTTTAGCCTGAAATTATTGCAGGGTTTTGTTGGGGTGAAATAGCAACGGGGTAAACCTCACCTTATACCAACGGGTTAAAACCCGTTGCTTTTGCGATTACCCTAAGCGTGCGGACTTAAGTCCGCACGCTTAGGGTAA